>Ga0209829_10000280_pt1 | contig 47689 bp, 43 predicted proteins | sample C_140205_EF_Meta_FD_187311 | JGI IMG/M metagenome (GOLD analysis project Ga0209829, IMG submission 187311) | Freshwater microbial communities from Lake Croche, Canada to study carbon cycling - C_140205_EF_MetaG (SPAdes) (version 2) | ecosystem: Environmental > Aquatic > Freshwater > Lake...
TTTTTGGCCCCCCACCGTCCGATAATGAAGGCATGCCCAATCGTCCGATAAAATAGGAAATGGGTATAAAATATAGTCTAAGTATTGTATCTCGACAATAGGTTTTAAGCCGCGCATCGAAGCGCCAACTCCCTGGCCCACCAAACTTACTTCACGAATGCCCGTATCCGTTACTTTTAAAGGGCCAAACTTATCTTGCAAACCAGCCAATGTTTGATTCACATCTCCGATTTTTCCTACATCCTCCCCTAAAATAAACACGCGTGGATCCTCTAAAAAGTTGGAAAAACTCTGATTTAATATTTCTCGTCCGTCAACTTGTTGGGGTACTTTTTCATATATCGGTTTAACCTCCTTAACAAGAAGAGGTGAATGAACCGATTCACTCATTTGATGTGAACTAAACCTCCTACGATTTTTTTCTTCCAAATCCGCCAACCACTTCCTTAATAATTTAACTGCAGGTCCTTGGTAAAAACGAAATGCCCTTAATGTTTTTCGTCCTGCTTTGACCAAATCACTAAAAATGGGATACGTCACTTGGTTTAATTCTTCTATAATAGGTTCCAACAAACTAGGTTCGTTCGTGGAATCCAATAAATTTTGAGCAATTCGTAAATAGCTCTTTCGGTCTACATCTACTGATGACATATACGCGGCAAAAGCCTCTTTTTGATATTTTTTAGCTTCGATCACCGCCGCATCGTCGATCGCTTTGAGCGTAGATTCATCCGAATATTTATTTTCTAAAATCCACTGGCGAAACAATAAATTACAATCTGCTTCATGCTCCCAAGCCAATCGATCCGTAGACTTATACCGCTCATGTGAACCTGAAGCCGAATGCCCCTGAGGCTGGGTGCATTCAATGACATGAACTAAACAGGGGACAAACTCTTCTCGAGCTAATTTAGCCGCACGCACATAGGCGGCCAATAATCCCGGGTAATCCCAGGCTTTTACCTCGATAATCTCCAAGCCTTTTCCGTCTTCATTTCGCTGAAAACCGGCCAAAGCCTTTGAAATGGACGACTTAGTTGTTTGGAATTCAATAGGCACCGAAATACCATATCCATCATCCCAAACTGAAAAAATGATAGGCACTTGTAAAACCCCTGCGGCATTAATACACTCAAAATACATTCCTTCAGAAGTACTTGCGTCCCCAATCGTCGTGTAACAAACCTCCTGCCCCCCTTTTGAAAAAAGAGTTGCATGTTCTGTCAAATCGGGTCTTTCACGATACAATTTGGAGGCATAAGCGATCCCCAAGGCTCTGGGTGTTTGCGCGGCTGTTGATGAAATTCCAGCTACTGAATTAATGCGGGAAGTCTGATCCTTCCATTCTCCCTTTTCATCGAGCCAACGTGTAGCATGATGATTATTCATTTGTCGGCCTCCTGAATGTGGGTCAAAATTGATGTCAGGGTGTCCGTATAATTGGGCAAAATATTGAGGCCAAGTTAAATCCCCAACGGCCACTCCGATGGTCTGATCTCGATAGTATCCAGAAATATAATCCCCGGTTTGCATAGATCGAGCTAAAGCTATTTGGCATAACTCTTTGCCATCTCCATAGATACCAAATTTAGCCCGACCCGTAAAAACTTCTTTCCTCACTAATAAACTACACTGCCGACTAATCACGGCGAGCTGATAATCCTCCAGAATCTTTTTGGGATCCAATGTAAGCTCCGACTTAGTGAAAGAATATGAATTCTGGGGAATCAAGGGCATTATTTTATTTAACATGCAAAAATACAACATTTTAGGCATGAGCCAAAAACATGGGTCTGATAAAAAATTAGCCTAATTCTTTTGTTGAATCTTCCCTTTGTTTTAGATTTGCCACACATTAATCAAAATAAAAAACCATGAAGAAATTAGTAGGTATTATCGCCATACTGTTTGCCGTAGCTTTTCAATCGAATGCACAGGGTATGATTAAATTCAAAGAGAGCATGCACGATTTCAAAAAAATCACGGAAGGAACTCAGGCAACGTACAGTTTTGAGTTTACCAATACCGGGAAAGCGCCCGTTGTAATTTCAAATGTGCAGCCATCATGTGGATGCACCACTCCCGATTGGACCAGAGAACCTATCATGCCGGGTAAAACAGGTAAAGTGACAGCTTCTTATAATTCAGCAGGAAGACCAGGAAGTTTTAATAAAACAATTACGGTAGTCAACAACGGTGAGATTTCACAAATTATTTTGACCATTCAAGGCTCTGTTGAACCCAAAAAATAAACATTAATTTTCGAAATTTTTGACATTAAAAAAGGAACTACATTTGAGTTCCTTTTTTAATGTCATTCCGTTAAAATTTCTCCAATTCAAATCTTCAATCTCGATTTGGTTCCACTTTATTTTTTGCCCCAAGATTATTAATCCAAGACGCGATCTTTAACACATCATTAGCAGGAATATGGCTCATTGGGGCCATTTCAGTAGCATAATCTGGCCAATTTTGAGGATTTGGCTTATAAACTAGGGCTAAAATTTGTTGGTCCGAATACTTTCTCTTGGCGATATCCTCATATGAGGGGCCAATCACTTTTTTATCTTTAGCATGACAAGCTAAGCAAGTATGCTTCTTTAATAAGGCCATGGCTTGAGCGTCCGTTATCAATTGTTTTTTACCATTGATTGCCAATTTTGGTTGCTCCATGACAGGCGTGGCAACTTTTTCAACAACAGGAGTGGTAGACTCATTCATGGCCATTTTATCTCCAGAAGGAATTTGATTTAAGGTATAATAGGCCGTTTCATGTAACAAAGGCTCCCCCTCCTCATTCAAAATACCTTTTAAAATAAACTCATGAATATAGAATTGCCTAATTCCGTCGATTGAAATACGCACAGATTTCTTATCCGAGGATACCGCAATACCACTAATTTTTAAATCCTTCACATTGATAATCGGACTTCCATATTGATGATGGTATTCATAGATATAGGATCTCAGCGCATAGGAAGCCGCACTTTTAACTGATTTTACATCAACGGCTTGAGTAAATGAAATCTCAAATCCATCCGGTTTAGCATGAATATCTTTAATCTCAAAAGGCGTTAATCCATTCCAAACCAAGCGTTGGAGCCCAAAATTATCTTTGCCAGTAGATCCCCAACCTCTCGAAGTCATCCCCACAAACATGCTACCATCTAAGCCAAATCGTTCCCGCAAAATTCCCGACTGAAAACCCTCTCGGTAGTTGATGCAAAATCCTTGATAAACGCCATTCACCTTTTCCATGAACACCCGCATCACCTTGGATTGTCCTTGGTCTGCGACAAAATACTGCCCCGGGAAAGGACTGAATTTCCCTTTAGTCGTATCCTGAATGATATCGGAGGTTGAAATTCCCATGATGGCATGTGGAAACCAAACAGCAGGTAATTTTAAGTTTTTTACTTTTTTAGCCGCCTCGAACATCGGTTGGCTATTATCAGGAATTTCCTCCAAAGTCAATTTAAAGGGACTATTAGGTTCCTTAGCCCACTTGATTCCACCAGGATTACCTGCAAAGTCGCCTTTTTCCAAATGGGTAATTCGGCCTGAACCAACCCAATCCCCTTGGTTTTCACCATAGAAAATATCGCCTACGTCATTAATGCTGTAGCCAGCTGGGGAACGTAAACCAGCCGACTGAGGTTCTAAGGTACCATCGGGTTTAATCTTAACTAACCAACCGCGCCATTTAGCAAACTTACCTTCGCCAAAACCAATCCAGGCTAAATTGAGCGTAACTAACATATCTCCGTTTTTATCAAAAACAGGTCCATAGGTATACTCATGGTAATTGCCCGATAATTCGAATTGGTAAATCGGCTCATACAAATCGGCCACCCCATCACGATTGGTATCCGTAATTTTTGTCAACTCCCCACGTTGGGAGCAGTAAAAAACACCATCTTTATAGGCCAGGCCCAAAATCTCATGCAAGCCGCTCGCAAATCTTCGATAATTTGTTTGGTAGCTATCTTTTTGATAAGGATTTTCAACAATCCATATTTCTCCTCTACGCGTACTGACAGCCAAACGGCCATCTGGCATGGTGGCCAAGCCTCCCACCTCTAAATACAGGTCTTGAGGAATTGGCAAAGTTTTGATTTCATAAAAATCTTGCTCTGTTTTTGGAGCGGGCTTTTGCCCAAAAGCGCCTACAGAAATGGCTAATAATAAAATACTTAATTTTAATTTCATGATCTTATCTAGGTTACCAAATCAATTGATATGTAAAACTATTTCCTTGCATCGGAACTCTCACTTGCTTCCCTGCGGATTGTGTATTCAAAATAACGGCAGGTGCTCCTGCCCATTGAACATAATATCCCATTCCTTGTAATGCCAAAAGTCCTGCATTAATTTCCACCACATCCGGGCTATTTCCCAGCACCACTTCAATATTGGATTTTTGTGGACTTGCGCCAATCACATTAATCGTTCTAAGCCAACCTGTTCCATTTTCGTTGGGATTCAGGTGGTCTTCAACCTTCAAAGAAGCAGCAGGCCAATCGTACATATAGACGGGTCTACCATGTAAAATCTTATATCCCTTGTAGATCAGTTTACTAGCCTCCACAGAATCGGGCTGAGCTTGACTACTCAAAACCAACGGGAATTTACCATCCATAATCACATTTAATCCCATTGGCTCAGCGGTTTGTGGCTCCCCACGATCTAACCACATTTGGGTTGCATTTAAAAATTTACCTTTCCAAGTTTGTAGTAAAGCCCCTTGTTTTAAATCATATGAATAAGAAAGTCCGCTAGGGTCGCCCATATGAATGGCATGTGTTTTTTTCTTTCCTTGATGAAAAGTGAAGGATCTTTGATACACAGGCTCTGAATTTGCTTTCACCTCAATCAAGCCCCTAGGTTCTGGATCTGGCAATGAAGTCCGCACGTGCAAAGGGACAATTTGAGCACCAATCCGCTTGACAAAAACGCCTAAGGCCTTAGGGCCCCAACTAAAATCTTTCACGTGGATAAGTTCAAATTTATGCTTACCTGCTGTTAAATTGGCCATGGATAAAACGTCATCTGTATACCAATGAGCGCCTGAATTGTATTCTTTTCCGTCAATTTTCAATACTCCAGATCCTGTCCAATTCGTTTGAAATGTATAATTATCTGTTTCAGGGATTTCTAAATCTCCTATATAATGAATTAAATAATCATTTCGAGCTTTAATCACTTTTTGGGTCAAAGCGGCTAAATTACCTTTAAGCAAAGGAACAGCTTGGCCAACGACCGGCTCAGGGAATTTTCCTTCATAATACTGATATGATATGTTACTTAATTTGGCACTAGGCTTATCATAGGTCTCATAGCGTATATTCTTAAATGCGACGGGACCATGATCACCTTGAACAGTAATAGGACCTAAAGGCCCTTCTTTTTCAAAAATTGATCCGCGGGTCACTCCGGACATTTCAATATTTTCTTGAATCAAAATTCCGTTCAGTATCACTTTTTTGAAAATTGCATTTTTGATTTTTTTACCTGAAGCATCAAATCGTGGAGCCTCAAAATCAATTTCGATGGATTGCCATAAACCTGGAGCTTTGCATGCATTTTGTCTTGGGGCAAAACCTTCGAAACCTTCATTCCCTTTTCCTCGAGCATTATCCCAGCGCTCATAAATACCTCCACAATCTCCAAATTTCAAAGATTTTTTACCCCATGAATCAAATAATTGCACTTCATATCGGCCTTGTAGATAAATACCTGAATTAGCGCCTTTGGGAAGCATAAAATCCATCATAAAATGAATGTCACCATGATTTAAATTAAATTTTAAATCATCGGTCCGCTTGTATTTCCCATGTCGAAGTGTGTTTAACAAAACCCCTTTACCAGAACTTACTTGGAAGCTGGTATCTGTGGGCCTCGCTTTAATCACTTGCTCGATGGTCCAATTCGTACTTGGATGGTCAAAAGCACTTAAATCTGTGAGAGGAATGGTTTGTTGGGCCCAACAAACCCAGGGCAACAATAGTAAATAAAAGACTTTTTTCATGTTCGTTTTAATAGGTTTTAGGTAATTTTCAAATATCCTTTTAGCATTTTCATCGGCAAAAAAGGGATACTCGTAGAAAAACTTTTAGTAATATAAGCGATTTTGTTTTAATTTGGATTTACTCCTTGCAAGAAAATTATGTCAAAACTAAATTTGAAGCTTAGGCCCATACTCTTACATATCTTTTTTTGGATTTGTTTTTTGGCAATACCCCTATTGTTAGGGCCCAATTCAGCCTCTAATAACCCCCGAGAAATAGATCGACATTTCCAGTGGAATATGTTTTTTGTCGTATTTGGATTATTCAATATTCCTCTCTTTTATTTCAACACTGAATTTTTGTTAAGAAAAATTCTCAAAAAACGGGGTGTTTTAATTTACATCATTTTACTTATCGTTTCCTTATTATTAATGCTCTGGTTTCATGAAGAATTATTTAAATGGTTTTTTCCTGAAATGGCGAATGGAGCGGGGCCAAGAGGCAATGGTTTCAGAAGAGGCACCCGGTTAAGAATTATATTCCAATTATTATTTGTTGTGGCCATTGGAATTAGTTATCGATTTCTTTCCGATAATATGACCGACCAAGAGGTTAAAAAAGAAGAAGAAAACGAACGTTTAAAATCTGAATTATCATTCTTGAGATCGCAAATAAGTCCGCATTTCATGTTTAATATACTCAATAGCATTGTTTCTTTGTCAAGAAGAAAGCCAGAAATGGTGGAACCTGTGGTGATTAAATTGTCTGAATTAATGCGCTACATGATTTATGAAACGAGTGATTCAAAAGTAAGCATAGACAAGGAGTTTAGTTATTTAGAGAGTTATATTGAATTACAGCGATTGCGATTTGGCAATGACATCAATATCGAATTCAAACACAAATTAAGCTCGTCTCCTTCCAGCATTGAACCCATGTTACTTATTCCGTTTGTGGAAAATGCCTTTAAACATGGAGTAGGAATGGTGCAAAATCCCAGCATTGAAATCGAATTAAACGATGACAAAAAGGCCTTGTTTTTTAGCGTTTTTAATAAAGTGAGTAAACAAAATTCAGAAATAAAAGATGAAAGTTCTGGGATAGGTTTGGCCAATGTAAGAAGGCGATTAGAGCTTTTGTACCCAGACCAACACGAATTAAATATTCACGAAAAAGAGGACAGTTACTTGATTGAATTAAAGATAAAACATATCTAAAATGGAAGAAGAGGAAGAGAAAATCGAGGAATTTACAGCACTTCCAAAGGTCGTCTTACGATGTTTAGCGGTAGATGATGAGAATCTTGCCCTCGATTTAGTAGAGGATAACATCGCCAAAGTACCTTTTTTGAAATTAGAAAAAAGATGTCGAAACGCCTTTGAGGCTATTGAGTTTCTACAGGAAAACGAAATCGACCTAATTTTCCTAGATATCCAAATGCCCGGAATTACGGGTGTTCAATTCCTGGAGGGATTAACCCAAAAACCGATGGTGATTTTTGTGACGGCATACCAACAATACGCGTTGGAGGGTTTTAATTTAGATGTAATTGATTATGTGCTCAAGCCTATTTCATTTGAACGATTTTTAAAAGCCGCCCACAAAGCATTGGATTACTTCAAAAGCAAAAATGTGCTCGTTCAAGCTCAAGTACAGGTACCTGAAAAAATGGAATATATCTTCATTCATGCAGATTATTCGTTGATGAAGATTATGTTGGAAGATATATTATACATTGAGGGCTTAAAAGATTACATCAAAATTCATCTCAGAACCCAGAAATTTCCCGTGGTATGCCGAATGACGATGAAATTAATCGAAGAAAAATTGCCGTCCACTGAATTCCAAAGAATACATAAGTCTTTCATCGTTTCCTTAAAAAAAGTAGAATCTATCCGAAATCAGAAAATCAAAATTGGCGAAAATCATATTCCTCTTTCTGATAATTACTCGGAACAATTTTATCGAACGATCGGATATCAAAAACCATAAATGACCCAATCCAACAGAAATTTGTACCTTTGGAACTGACAAACTTGAACACATGTCTATTCTAAAAAAATTAGCGGGTGAAACTCTATCATATGGATTCAGTACGATACTAGGTCGCTCTCTCAATTTTTTGCTCGTTTTTGTTCACACCAAAGCGTTTTTACCAGCAGAGTTAGGGATTAATGTCAAATTATATGGCTACATGGCCATCGCGAACATTATCTATACCTATGGAATGGAAACGGCCTATTTCAGATATGCCAAAGAAGCTCCAACCAAATATTATCATATCATTTTGACGGCTATTATCGCCTCGTCAGGCATATTTACCCTAGGCTTATTTCTGTTTTCGGATCCTATCATGGCCCAATTAGGATATGAAAACAAGGGAATTATTTTAAAGTGCTTGGCCTTAATTTTAGCCATTGACGCCATCACAGCCATCCCATTTGCCAAACTACGATTAGAAAATAAAATTCGAACATTTGTTCAGGCTAAAATTGTTTCCATTTTAATTAATGTTGGGTTAAATATCATCATCCTGCAATTTCTAAAACCTATGCACGAAAATGGGAATGGGCCTGAGTTTTTAAAAAACATATATCGACCAGAGGTCGGCGCTGGGTATATTTTCCTGGCCAATTTAATTGGCAATGCCTCCCTATTTTATTGGCTCAAATCAGAATTTAAAACTTTTAAATGGACTTGGGATTGGCCTGAACTAAAATCACTTTGGATATATTCGTACCCCATTATGTTCATGAGTTTAGCCGCCATGTTTAACTTAATGTTTGACCGATTGCTACTTGAAGAATTTTTACCAACGTCTTTTTATCCCGGGCGAAGTTCGGAAGAAGCCTTAGGAATTTATGGCAACTGCTATAAACTGTCCGTCTTTATGAGTTTAGCCATTCAAGCATTTAAGTATTCGGCTGAACCTTTTTTCCTGGGGAAGAAAACAGAGGCCAACGACCCATCCAATTTAGCCCTAGTTACACATTGGTTTGTCATTATTTGTACATTTTTGTGGGTAGGGGTTTCGGTTAACTTATTTTGGATTAAAACACTATTTTTACGAAGAGAGATCTATTGGGAAGGCATTGGGATTGTTCCCATATTACTTTTGGCCAATTTGTTTTTAGGAGTTTATTACACTCAATCCGTCTGGTTTAAAAAAACCAATAAAACGTATATGGGAACCATCATTACGCTTATAGGTTTAATTACGACGGTGGTAGGAAATGTTATTTTTATCCCCAAATACGGATATATGGCTTGCGCTTGGTCTTTTCTAATGTCAAGCATCGTTATGATGGTCTTATGTTATTTGGGTGGTCAAAAATTTGACCCCATTCCATATCGCTGGAAAGCTGGGTTATTTTATATTGGTCTAGGTTTTTTGTGTATTGAGATGGGCCAAAAAATTCAAGTGATCTTGACTATTCCCAACATCATTCGCGAGAATATAGGTGTCTTAATTTTACTATTATTTGTTTTAGTCTTCGAATTTTCTTGGAGAGGCGGAGGAAAATTTAAGTTAAAACATTAATTTAATGGCCAAATGAAACAGGAATTAAAAACGCAATATTTAACCTTAAAGCTGAAAATAAGCCAAATGGTCTTGCGTTTGCAAGAAAATCAAGGCACCATAAAAGAATTGGAAAGGGAAGTTGGCCGATTAAAAACCCTACTTGAAGAAAAAAATAAGGAACTGAATATATCGAGCCAAGCAACAAAAGAATTGGCGAAAAACTTTAAAAAATCAGATAAATTTGGTAAAATTGTAGTTAATACAAACAACACGGCGGTCCCAACTGCTGAGCTGAAGAAAACGTTAGATAAATATATAGTTGAAATAGATCATTGTATTGAGCAATTACGCAAAACATGAGTCAACAATTACCCTGCAATTTATTATTAGGAATACAAACAGTATCCTTGCGGGTAAATAAAGAAGAGGAGTTTTGTGTGCGAAATGCGGCATTATTAGTTAACCGATTAGTTAAATTTTACGAAAAAAAGGTAAATAGTTCAGATCCAAATGCCGTGATGGCTTTGGTGGCCTTAGATTTAGCGATGTGTGGATTAAAATTTGAATCGGAAAAAACTAATTTGCTAGCAGATGTTCAAGCGGAAAACGGGCAATTGCTCGCGATGGCTGAGGAGTTCACTTTATAATCAATTTTTTCAAGGCTTTTTGGGACTCATGTAATAAACACATTCGTTCTATGTCAAGCATATTAAGTATTATTATCCCATTGTTATCATTAGCAGGGGGCGTATTCGCTGGAAAATTATTCTTTTCAAAAGCAAATAAAAATTTCGAAGATGAGGCCAAAAGAAAGGCCGATGATATCTTAAAAAATGCTGAAGTCGCAGCAGAAAATTTAAAGAAAGATCGCATGTTAGAGGCTAAGGAAAATTTCCTTCGGCTGCGCGGAGAGTTTGAGGAAGAAACACAGGCCAAGAAGGGTATTTTACTAGAAAACGAGCAAATTTTAAGAGAAAAGGAAAGAGTTTTAGCGCAGCAACAAGAGCAGCAAAAATTAGCAGACCAAGATTTACAAGCTCAAAAGCAAAGCATTCAATCCAAGGAAGAAAACTACCGCAAAAAACTAGAGGATGTAGAGAAAAAACGTGCCGAGGCAGATGAAATGCTGGCAAATCAGATTAGCCAGTTAGAAAAAATTGCCAATTTATCGGCGGCAGAAGCCCGTGAACAGATCATGGAGGCCTTAAAAGCAGAGGCGGAAAGCAAGGCGAGTTCGTTGGTAAAACAAGCCATAGAAGAAGCTAAACTTACAGCAACCAAAGAGGCAAAGAAAATAGTTATTGAGACGATTCAAAGAACAGCCGCGGAAAATGCAATTGAAAATTGCGTGTCAGTTTTTAACATTGAATCGGACGATGTGAAAGGAAAGATTATTGGCCGTGAAGGTAGGAATATTCGTGCTTTAGAGGCCGCTACAGGAGTAGAATTCATAGTAGATGATACACCTGAGGCCATTATCATCTCAGGTTTTGATCCAGTAAGAAGAGAGATTGCACGTTTATCCTTACATCGTTTGGTGCAAGATGGTCGTATTCACCCAGCGCGTATTGAAGAAGTTGTCAATAAAACTAAAAAAAATATAGACGATGAGATTGTTGAGATAGGGGAAAAAACGGTCATCGAACTAGGTATTCATGGCTTACATCCAGAGTTAATCAAGATGATAGGTCGAATGAGATTTCGTTCCTCTTATGGTCAAAATCTTTTACAACATTCAAGGGAGGTAGCGAAATTATGTGCAACGATGGCCGCGGAGTTAGGCCTAAATGCAAAGTTGGCCAAACGTGCTGGTTTACTCCATGACATAGGAAAAGTATGGCATGAAGAACCCGAATTACCTCACGCATTATTAGGGATGGAACTGGCGCTTAAATATAAAGAGCATCCAGAAGTTTGTAATGCAATCGGTGCTCACCATGATGAAACTGAAATGACATCGATGATATCTCCCATCATTCAAGTTTGTGATGCCATTTCTGGTTCAAGGCCTGGAGCTAGAAGAGAGATGATGGAATCTTATATGAAGCGTTTAAGGGATTTAGAGGCCTTAGCTACTTCATTTGACGGGGTACAAAAATGTTATGCTATTCAGGCAGGACGTGAATTGCGTATTTTAGTGGATTCAGAAAATGTAAGTGATGAGAAAGCTTCCAATCTATCGTTTGATATTTCTCAAAAAATAGAAAAAGAGATGCAATATCCGGGTCAAATCAAGGTGACTGTTATCCGCGAAATGCGTGCAGTTAATTTTGCCAAATAAGATAGGGGGATCGCCTTAAATACGGTTCATTGAAATCAAAAATTAATTGAGGAGCCCTAGTGAGAAAAACTTATTAGGGCCCCTTTTTATTTTATGGATGATTTAGCAAAAGAATATATGATCATAAAGAGTCCAATAAGCCCGGATGAGTGGGAGTCTTATTATCGATTAAGATTCAACATACTAAGAGAGCCATGGAATCAGCCATTAGGTTCAGAAGTTTTAGCGGATGAATCAGAAGCCATACATGCCATGGTCACAGCGAATGATCAGGTTATTGGGGTTGCTCGGATGCACAAGTCTGGAGAAAATCAAGGCCAAGTTCGGTGTGTTGCCGTGGCAGCTGAAGCACAAGGAAAAGGTGTGGGAAAGGCCATAATGTTACATTTAGAAGTGAAGGCGAAAGAAATAGGAATGCAAGAAATTGTATTAGAAGCGCGCGAAAATGCCGTTCCATTTTATCAATCCATCGGCTATGTCATTGAAAAAGAATCCTATTTATTGTTTGGTGAGATTCAGCATTATCGAATGAAAAAAGAGATCAGGTAAATTAAGGTAAGAGGTATTAGGTAAAATGTAATAAGTAACAGGTAAAAAAACGGGGTTTGAAATTATAACCAAACATATACAGTAAAGAATCATGGAGTTTTAAAACTTCATCCATTTAGCTCGAGAAATTAAAAAATTATCGAAGAATAGTTTCGCAAAATAATCCTATCTTTGCATCCCCATTTGTTGATCTAAACGGAGGGAAAATTAAATTAATAATGAAAGACTATCACATTGTATATGAAGACAATCACCTACTAATCGTTAATAAACGAGCAGGTATTCTTGTGCAAGGAGATAGTACGGGAGACCGTACACTTTGTGATGTCTTAAAAGATTATATCAAAGAAAAGTACCAAAAGCCAGGAGCTGTTTTTCTACATCCTGTACACCGATTAGACAGACCGGTAAGTGGCTTGGTCGTATTCGCAAGAACATCCAAGGCGCTAGAACGGATGAATGAATTATTCCGCAAAAGAGATATACAAAAAACATATTGGGCCGTCACAAGAAGAAAACCTGATCCAATTAAGGGGAAATTGACCCACTATTTGATCAAAAATGAGGCTAAAAATGTGACAACGGCCTTAGATTATCCTGAGGATAAAGCACAAAAGGCAGAGTTAAATTATAAGCTAATCGGTAAAATTAATCTCCATTATTTAATTGAAGTGGAGCCTATTACGGGTCGGCCTCATCAAATACGAGTTCAGTTAGCATCACTAGGATGCCCGATTCGTGGAGATATTAAATACGGATATGATAAACCCAATATCGACGCGAGTATAAATTTGCATGCACGCCGACTATACTTCATACATCCCATTAAACAAACACCGATTATCTGTAAAGCAGCCGTTCCAGAAAATCCTTTCTGGGAAGAATTTCTTGAGCTTGAAACAGAAGAAGTCAAATTAAAAAATTTAGATCACTTATTTGAATAAAAATAGAGCTCGAATAGATGTCGAGCTCTTTTTTTATTCCACTTCTTAAATTAGTTCCTCCAAGGTGGTCTTTTCCAAAACCGATAAATTAGCATCACGCCATTTGGCTAATACACTTCTCAACTTACACGCTTCTTCATCCGCGCAATCATCACACTTGCCATAGAAATGCAAGGAAACGCATAAAGCCGGGGCAATAGGCCCATCAACAATCCGAATGATCTTTGCAAATGTTACTTGGTCTGGAGGAATGCGTAAATAGTAACCGCCACCTTTCCCTTTTTGACTCTGCAAAATCCCATGATTTCGTAATTCCAATAAAATAGCTTCCAAAAACTTTTTGGGGATATTTTCAGATTCAGCAATATGTGAAATCAATAACGGCCCCTTCTCATATGACTGAGCTAAAACCTTTAGCGCCTTCAACGCATATTTCGCTTTCTTAGATATCATTTTGCTTGTTGAATTAAAGACAAAGCTAAAAATATTTAATTGAATTCACAAAAAGCCTATTAAATCAATCGATTAACTAATTTTCAATTAATTACAATAAAAATGGCTTCAATGTTAAAAAAATGACGCATAAAAAAGGCTGTTCGTTACCGAACAGCCTTTTAAAATTATATAGTCTACGACTAGAATCGGAAGTGAGAGAACGCTTTGTTCGCCTCTGCCATTCTGTGCGTATCATCTTTCTTTTTAACTGCCGCGCCTTCCCCTTTGGCAGCTGCAATAATTTCATTAGCTAAACGATCCATCATGGTCTTATCACCACGCTTTCTCGCATATAAAATTAACCACTTCATTCCCAATGAAACTTTACGTTCAGCGCGCACTTCTGTTGGTACCTGAAAGTTAGCCCCACCCACTCGACGGCTCTTAACCTCGACAGATGGCATCACATTGTTTAATGCTTTTTTCCAAGTTTCTAAACCGTTCTCTTTAGTACGATCTTCCACTTTGTCCAATGCATCATAAAAAATAGTAAATGCAGTTGATTTCTTTCCATCATACATCAAGTTATTGACAAACTTGGTGACTAATACATCCTTAAATTTAGGATCTGGTAATACGTAGCGTTTTTTTGGTTTCGCCTTTCTCATTTTGTTAGTTTTTTAAATTTGACCCAACCTTCTGCCTTTAACAATGGCATACTGGACCTTTCTGTTAATATTTATTTCTTTTTACCTGTTGGAGCTACCTGTCCTGGTTTTGGACGCTTAGCGCCATACTTCGAACGAGATTGTAAACGACCCGATACTCCAGCCGTGTCTAATGCTCCTCGAATAATGTGATAACGCACACCCGGTAAGTCTTTTACACGACCACCACGAATCAATACGATCGAGTGTTCTTGCAAGTTGTGACCCTCACCTGGAATGTAAGCATTCACTTCTTTTTGGTTTGTCAAACGTACACGCGCTACTTTACGCATCGCTGAGTTTGGTTTCTTTGGAGTCGTCGTGTATACACGTGTACAAACCCCTCTTCTCTGTGGACAAGAATCCAAAGCAGGTGACTTAGATTTCCAAGTCATTTGCTCACGTCCCTTGCGCACTAATTGCTGAATAGTTGGCATTTTAGCGTAATTACCTGTTTAAATATAAATTCTATTAAATCCCTTCAGTAATTGACAACTCATACGATTGAGTTATCCCACACTAACGGGGGTGCAAAGTTAATAAATTGAAACGAAAAACAAAATACGAATCAATAAAATTATTTGACAAATCCACGGATTCCCATTTCCAAGCCACGTAATTCAGCCAATCCTCTTAATCGGCCAATCGCCGTGTAACCTGGATTCGTCTTTTTACCCTCTTGTAAATCATCTAACATGCGATGCCCATGATCTGGCCTAAATGGCAATCTATAATCCTTCCGGCCTTCAGCGATTCGTTTATTTTGTTCTAAAACCAAGCCCTTCATCACCCCAAACATATCCACATCTCCGTCCAAATGATCCGCTTCATGGAAATTTCCAAACTCATCCCTTCTTGTCGCCCGCAAGTGAATGAAATTAATCCGATGTCCCAATCGTTCCACCATTCCCACCAAATCATTGTCGGCCCTAACGCCATAACTACCCGTACAAAAGCATAATCCATTGACTGGACGATCATAAGCTTTCAGCAACTGAACCGCATCGTTTTCCGTACTTACGACACGAGGCAATCCCAAAATTGCATAAGGAGGATCATCGGGATGGATCGATAAATTAACGCCTTCTTCCTCTGCCAAAGGGGCAATTTCTTTGATAAATTCATATAAATGGCCACGTAATTCCGCATCGCCAACTTCCATGTAGGTATCCAATGCATCCTGAAATGATTTCAGCGTAAAACTCTCCTCACTACCTGGTAGTCCGGCTATGACGTTACGAATCAATTTATCTTGTTGGCTTGGTGTCGATTGATCAAACCAGTGCTTTGCACGGGTGATTTCCTGATCTGAATAATGTGCATCAGCACCCGGTCGCTTCAACAAATAAAGTTCAAATGCCGCAAATTCAGCGGAATCAAAACGCAAACCTGTACTACCATCCGGAAACTTAAAATCTAAATCTGTTCTTGTCCAATCTAAAATAGGCATGAAATTATAACAAACCGTATCTAAACCTGCTTTGGCTACATTACGTATAGATTGCTGATAATTGGCTATGTATTTTTTAAAATCCCCAGTTCTCGTTTTGATCGTTTCATGAATGGGTATACTTTCAATTACCGACCACGTTAAACCTGAGGCCTCTATGATGTTTTTTCTTTCCAGGATGTCGGCAACCTCCCAAACTTGTCCATTGGGTAATTGATGCAATGCATTCACGATTCCCGTTGCGCCTGCCTGACGAACATCGGATAATTTCACGGGGTCATTGGGGCCAAACCATCGCCATGTCTGCTCTAAAGCCATATCTTGTAATAATTTTTAAATGAAGCACTTATATTTTATCGTTTGCTAAGTATTACATACCAAATGAATCCTCAAAGTTAATCATAAAAGATTTCTCCCCATCAAGCTACCTTAAATTTGCTTTGTTAAATCCACAAAAAAAAACCTTATTCGGATGCCGAATAAGGTTTTTGTAATCAAGCATTTATATACTTTCTTAAAAATCTTTCAGAAAGGTTGCCAAAATTAATTGATTTTTTGACAATTGAAAAAATCTAGTCATTTTGATGTGCAGGCCTTAATAAATCTGTTACCGTTTTTACTGGATTAAAAGTGTCCAAAGGAACCTCCACAAAAATGGTATTCCAGTGTGCCATAGCCCCATTCCATAAACCTGGAAGCTCCTGGGCCTTCAATTTTCGACCATCCTTTGTCTTTTCGGTGATGAAGCCTGTGGACATATCCCGAAAACCCATTAAATTAAAATATTTTCCCTGATAATCTTTCGTTGAACAAACTAAATCCACCGGATTAAAATGGGTGGAATTTGAAAAAATTTCTTTTTGAGTTTCGTTTTGCATATCCACTTGGGCCGACTCCACTAATTGCAATGCAAAATTTCCTCGTCCATCAGCACACCAAAATGGCCCTCCTCCCGGTTCGCCCATGTTTTTAACCACGCCACAGATTCGAGTAGGCCGATGTAAAATGTTCTTTAGCCAATCCACTTTTTCCTCTCCACTCAAATGGCTAAATTCATTTGAAATTTTAATGCCTAGATGGGTTTGGGAAAATACCAATATTTCAGTTAACTCCGCTTCTTCGATTGCCCCATTTAAGCGCAATAAGTACCCTTTTATTTTTTCAGTGATGCTTAAAAGTAATCCACCTATCGCCTTTTTATACAGAATGGTTGATTCCCTCTTGGCATCAGGAACCACATTATCTATGTTTTTAATAAAAATCAAATCCGCTTGTAATTCATTTAAATTTTCCAACAAAGCCCCATGGCCCGCAGGTCTAAACAATATGCTTCCATCTTTTTCTCGAAATAATTCGTTATTTGGTTGGACCGCCACCGTATCAGTCGCCGGCTTTTGTTCAGAAAATTGAACCTCATAGTTGATTCCAAAAGTCAACTCTAGTTTGGGGAGTAGCTCGCCTATTAATTTTTCAAATCTTGATCGATGCTCTGGGGATACAGTAAAATGCAAACGAGCTGTTTTTCCATCTGAAGCATATTCAGCTGCCTCCATTAAATGTTCTTCCAAAGGAGTTCGAGATCCATCCTCATAGGAATGAAATGCCAATAAACCTTTGGGGAGCGACCCGTAATCCAAACCTTTTTCCCCCAATAATATGTTAATTAATTCATTTGAATCTTGGTTATTGCATAAGCTCTTAACTGCTTTTGCAAAGGCAAATTCATCAAAACGGTTTAAAAAAAGCTCCGATTCTTTATTCGACTGGCCCTCAGAAATATGTTCAAATAAGGACTTGAACATTCTGGTAGCCGCGCCAGAGGCTGGGACCATTTTTACAATTTTCAAATTTGCTTTGAGTAAATCAAATTGATTAGCCCATTGGACCACTTCCGACTCAGATAAGTTAAGAATTCCGTCACCTACAAGCGCCGATTTTTCTAAAGCCATCCAAGGAAACCCATTCCTAAAAAATTCAACTTGTTGATAAACATCCTCTACTCTAATTCCCCTTTTTATAAGTTCAGACAATTCCCTTTCTGACAACATACACATGGATTTAAACCTAAAATTAATAGAATTTACCCCGATATTTCAAATTTTAAAAGAATATATTTCAATCAAAAAAAGGTAGGGAGTCATTCGCTATTTCCTCAAGAACTTTTTTTTGGTAGCTTTGAATTACCTATGAGTCAAATTCACGACATTTTAAAAACATATTGGGGATATTCAGAATTTAGACCTCTTCAAGAGGACATCATACAATCAGCTTTAAACCAAAAAGATTGCTTAGCACTTTTGCCTACGGGAGGGGGCAAATCACTTTGTTTTCAAGTTCCTGTCTTAGCTATGGAAGGGATTTGCATCGTCATCACTCCGCTGATTGCGCTCATGCAAGATCAAGTGGACCAATTATCCCAAAGAGGAATTTCAGCCGTGGCTATTTATTCGGGAATGTCAAAAAGACAAATTGATATTCTGCTGGATAATTGTGTTTATGGCCAAGTTAAGTTTCTCTATATTTCACCTGAGCGTCTTAAAACCGAATTGCTTATTGAGCGAGCCAAATTAATGAAAATTTCATTGTTGGTCGTAGACGAAGCACATTGCATTTCACAATGGGGATATGACTTTAGGCCTGCCTATTTAGAAATTCAAAATTTTAAAACTTTATTTCCGTCCGTACCTTGTATGGCGCTTACTGCATCAGCGACGACAGAAGTCAAAAAAGATATATTGGCCAATTTACAGTTAAAAAACCCTGCCGTATTCCAAAAAAGTTTTAGCCGTTCTAATCTATCTTACTCTGTGCTGTGGGAAGAAAATAAGGATTTAAAAGTAGTGCAGATGATCCAAAAAGTAGGGGGTTCATCGATTGTATATGCTAGAAACCGGAGAAAAACACAGGAAATTGCCAAAATACTCCTTGACAAAGGTATCAAATCAAGTTTCTACCATGCTGGATTGCCCACCGAAGAAAGAACAAAGCGCCAAAAAGAATGGATTGAAAATCAAATACAATGTATCGTTGCGACGAATGCCTTTGGGATGGGAATCGATAAATCAGACGTCCGACTAGTGGTTCACATGGATCTTCCAGAGTCAATGGAAGCCTATTACCAAGAAGCTGGCCGCGCTGGAAGAGATGAAAAAAAAGCCTTTGGTGTCATCTTAATTGAGGAGAATGACCTGATTGAATTAAAAGCGCAATGGCAAAAATCATATCCCACCACTGATATAATCAAACGTACTTATCAGTCCATTAGCAATTATTTACAAATTGCCGAAGGAAGTAGCGAGTTAGCTACACATGATTTCGACTGGCAAGAAATGGTCTCTCGTTATCAATTACCCTCCTCTGAAACGTTTTATGCGCTAAAAACACTCGAATCAGAAGGCTTGATTTTAATGAGCGATGCGATGCAAAATCCATCTAAAATAAAAATTATTGTCAATCCGACCGAACTCTATGACTTCCAAATCAGAAATGAAAAATTCGAATCCATTCTAAAGTATTTACTGAGGCAGTTTGGTGGAAATTTGTACAATCAGTTTGTAACCATTTCTGAATCGACGATAAGCCAACAATTTAAAGCACCCATTTTAGATATAGAAAGGTCATTACAATTATTGGAAAAATTCGAAATCATCCAATACGAAAAACAAAATGGTTTACCCAAAATCACCTTTTTAACCCCAAGAGCTTCCGTAGATAATTTGCCAATTAGTTGGCACACCTACCTCGCAAAAAAAGAATCCAGCAAGTCAAAATTAGAAGCAATTGAAACCTATGTAAGGCAAAATCAATTCTGTAGAACCAAGCAAATATCAGCTTATTTCGGGGAGAACATCGAAACCTCCTGCGGCATTTGCGATATCTGCATTCAAGAAAAGCGCGAAAATTCTGGAAAAGCCTACCCTGAAGGCAACGTCCAAGAAAGAAAATTAATGCTGCAATATCTAAAAAATGGGACTATGAATTTACGCGATTTAGTCAATTGCCTCCGCCCACTTTCTAAATCAGCGGCTATCCAATTAATTCAGTATAGCCTGGAAAGGGGCGAAATTGTTTACATCGACACAGAAACATTGGCCTTAGCATCTTCTTGAAATACAAAAGAAATTGGGGTTTTAACTTTCTCATCCAATAAAGCTAAGGACAAAACTTCAATCGCATTCTCCACATAATGGAAGGAAAGATCAGAAATATAATGTGCCTCTATCTCCTCCACATCCTTGCGATTTTTTGCGCACATGATAATTTCTCTTATTCCGGCACGTTTTGCCGCTAAAATTTTCTCCTTAATCCCTCCCACAGGAAGGACTTTACCCCTTAAGGTAATTTCGCCCGTCATGGCTAATTTGGAACGCACCTTTCTTTGAGTTAAAGCCGATGCAATGGCGGTCAGCATGGTTATGCCAGCTGATGGCCCATCTTTAGGAACGGCGCCAGCGGGCACATGTATGTGTAAATTATATTGATCAAAGATCCGATAATCAATAGCGTATTGATCCGCGTGCGCCTTTAAAAAACTTAATGCGGCCATCGCTGATTCTTTCATCACATCTCCTAATTGGCCCGAAAGTGTCAACACACCTTTGCCCCTACTTAAAAGTGTTTCGATGAATAAAATATCTCCGCCGACAGGTGTCCAAGCTAAGCCAGTAACAACACCCGCATATTCATTACTTTCGTAGGCGTCTTTATCAAAATGCTCTTGGCCTAACATTTTAACAACGTCCGAAGCTTGAATTTTAGCAGGATATGCTTCTCCAATGGCAATAGACTTCGTTATTTTTCTAATCACTCGGCCAATCTCCTGTTCCAATTTACGTACTCCTGACTCACGGGTATATCCTTCCACAACTTTTTGAATCGCCAAATCAGACATGTTGACCGACATCTTCTCTAGGCCATGTTCTTTCTTTTGTTTTGGAAGCAAATGTTTTTTTGCAATTTGAACTTTTTCTTCCATCGTATATCCACTCACCTCGATAATCTCCATCCGATCACGCAAGGCCGGGTGAATCGTGTCTAAATTATTAGCTGTAGCTACAAACATAACGCGTGACAAATCGTATTCACACTCTAAGTAATTGTCCATGAAGCTACTGTTTTGCTCAGGATCCAAAACCTCGAGCAAGGCCGACGAAGGATCGCCTCGGTGATCAGAACCCACTTTATCTATTTCATCCAAGATAAATACGGGATTAGAAGAACCTGCTTTCTTAATATTTTGAATTACTTTTCCGGGCATTGCCCCTATATACGTTTTACGATGACCCCGAATTTCCGCCTCATCTCGTAAGCCTCCTAAAGCCATCCGTACGTATTTCCTACCCAATGCCCTCGCAATCGATTTGCCTAAAGACGTTTTTCCAACACCTGGAGGCCCATAAAGGCATAAAATAGGTGCCTTCATATCCCCTTTCATCTTCAAAACAGCTAGATATTCCAAGATTCGTTCCTTCACCTTTTCCAAACCAAAATGATCCGAATCCAATACTTTTTTAGCCTTAATTAAATCAAAATTATCTTTTGTGTATTCGGCCCAAGGTAAATCAGTTAGGAGTTCCACAAAATTCATCAACATTGGATATTCAGGTGACATTGAATTTGTTCGCTGCAACTTCGATAATTCCTTATTGAAGAAGTCATTGACCTCCTTTGACCATTTTTTCTTGGCACCCTTAGCTCTCAACCCATCTAATTCCTGTTCAGGACTTTCCACACCGAGCTCCTCTTGCAATACTTTAATTTGTTGGCGTATGTAATAATCCCTTTGCTGCTGATCAATATCACTGGATGCCTTACTTTGTATTTCCCTTTTGAGTTCAAGATGCTGAATGTCTGTCAACATAAATTCCAACAAATGAGTGGCTTGCTCTATTCCGTCCAGGGTTTCCAACAAGCCCTGCTTTTCTTTCAAATCCGCATTGATGTTAGAAGACAAAAAATGAATCAAAAAGGCCGAGGATTCAATATTGTCCAAAGCGATTTGAGCTTCACGGGGAATTTCTGGATTAAGATTTAATATTTTTAAAGCCGATTCCTTCAGGGTTGATATCAAGGCCTTATTTTCTTTATTTAATTTTTTGGGAAAGGTATCTTCTATGTAATTGACCTTCGCGATCAAATTAGGTTCTGTTTTAACAAATTCCTTTACCTCGAAACGCTTTCTTCCTTGAACAATAATGGTTGTATTTCCTCCCGGAAGTACAAACATTTTAATAATATGCCCTACCGTACCTATTTTATATAAATCATCGACTTTAGGTTCTTCTTTTGAATTGCTCGCTTGCACCAAAACTCCCAACGTCCGGTCACCTTTATAAGCCTTTTTGACGAGCCTAACAGATTTTTGTCGGCTTACCGTAATCGGTATAACCATTCCAGGAAATAAAACGATGTTCCGAATGGGTAAAATAGGTAGTTCATCTGACAAAACACCCATTTTATCATCACTCCCCATGCCCTCCCCGTTAATGGGAATCAATTCTATATTTTCGAAATCAGAAATTTCTGAAACGCTCAAATGCTTAAAAACATCATTTGGATTATTCATACGATCAATTTAAATACCTTGCCTTCTTGAATATATTTGAAGGAAACCACTTATTATCAACTATTATGCCATAAGACAACATGGCAGTAAAATACTATTCGAGTAACAAAATACAAGTATCTTTTTTAAACAAATAGGACATCTTTTTATCTTGTCTCGCAAGATGTACTAAATTAGTTTGGTCAGGAAATACATCGACTAACAAACTATTTTGAAAATATACCCCAGCAAATTGCTGTTGAGTCGGAATTTCTAAATAAACCCAAATCACGTCTTTTTGTGGCTCAAATCCAATATATCGATAGGGTGTTTGCAGCTTACGATTTACTTGAAAACCGACATGGGTTTTCATGTATTTTTCCACTAATTCATCCGCATTAACACGGTCTTGAAACTGAAATTTTTTTCCTTGAAAAGCAGATAATCCCGCTTCAAAATCATCTTGAAACAAACGAATGCTGACTTCCCAAAGTTGGTCCTTTTCGTTAAAAACAATTTCTGTTATGCTCGTATGAAAAGGATGATTTTTCGCAGCAAAAATAGAATTACTTGCCAACAAAAAAAAGACAAAAAAGGCGTTTTTCAAGGATTAAAATAAAGCTTTAAAAATGTCGTTCCCAAATGTATAAGCCATTAAAGCCAACAAAATAATCATCCCAGCCTGTTGGGCTCTCTCCAATACCTTGTCTGAAGCCGGTTTACCCGTAATCATTTCATAAATTAAGAAAACCGCATGTCCACCATCTAAAGCAGGAATTGGCAAAATATTCATGAATGCTAAAGCCATGGAAAGCAGACCTGTCAACATCCAAAATCTGGTCCAATCCCACACGCCCCCAAACATTTGAGCAATACCGATAGGCCCACTCAATGCTTTTGAAGCAGAAACATCTCCCGAAGCTATTTTTTTAAATCCTCTAATGTTATCCGTGATCACAGAAAAGGCCCGAGACGTTCCTAATCCAGTAGCCTCTAAAAGACCATATTCCTGGTGAGAAACTTTAATTAACAAATCGGGAGAAAATCCGATCTGACCACTTTGAGTGACTGTCATTTGAAGCGTATCCGCTTTCCCATTTCGTAAAATACCTAATCGAATAGGTTTTCCTGCTTCCAATTTTAAAGCTTCTTTCACCTCATGATAATAGGTAATCGGCTTATTGTTTACTGAAGTGACATAATCTCCTGTTTTTAAACCCGCAGATAAAGCGGGTAGCATCACCTCTGATTTTTTTCCAAATAATTTGTCAAAGACGGATGGAGGATTTGGACTGGTCACTTCGGCTACTTTGAATTTAGCCATAGGTTCAATGAAACCAGCTTTTTTATCGCTTAATTTTTCGATGAAATTGGATGGAATTTTGATTTCCAAAGTTTGGTCCCCTCTTTGTACCGTATAAGAAGAATTATCCCCTAATAACACCTCTGAAGATCTCAAATCTGTTAAGGAATGATAATCCGCTCCATTCACTTTGACAATTTTATCACCCGTTTTTAAGCCAATTTGCTGGGCCAATTCCAAAGCAACAATTCCATTTTTATTTAATTCCGCCTTGGAAATAAAATTATTTCCGTTGGAATAAGTAAGACACACAAAAATGACGATCCCCGTGATGATGTTGACAATGACGCCACCTAACATAACGATAAGACGCTGATACGCGGGCTTGGCTCTAAATTCCCATGGCTCGGGTTCCTTGGCTAAAGTGGCCGCATCCTGTGTTTCGTCGATCATACCTGCAATAGAAACATAGCCACCTAGAGGAAACCAACCTAAACCATATTCCGTGTCGCCAATTTTTTTCTTGAAAAGAGCAAAATTTAATAGAGAGGGGATTGGAAATAAAAAGTCAAAAAATAAATAAAATTTCTCTACCCGCATTTTAAACCATTTAGCCGTGATGTAATGACCAAACTCATGCAATGTTACTAGTATCGACAGCCCTAATATCAACTGTCCTGCCATGATCAAACCTTCCATATTATTTCTAATTGTTTTTTTCTACCCAATTTTGGGCCATTTTTCTTGTGACTAAATCTGTTTCAATATAATCCTGTAATGAGGGATGAGTTAAAAAAGTTCCATGCGACATACAATGTTCCAATAAATCCGACATTTGTAAAAATCCAATTTCATCTTTTAAAAATGCTCCAACGGCAATTTCATTAGCTGCATTTAAAATACAGGCCATATTACCGCCATGATCCAATGCTTTAAAAGCAAATCCCAAATTTCGAAAAGTATCCACATCCGCCTGTTCAAAAGTCAATGAAGAATAATGTCGAAAATCGAATCTTGGAAAATTAGATTTGATTCGGTTTGGATAACCTAAAGCAAACTGAATAGGTAATTTCATATCGGGTAAACCTAATTGAGCTTTTATTGATCCATCTTCAAACTGAACTAAGGAGTGGACGATCGATTGGGGATGAACAACGACTTCTATTTGAGATGCGTCCACGCCAAAAAGCCATGCGGCTTCAATGACCTCTAAGCCTTTATTCATTAAACTAGCTGAATCAATGGTAATTTTTGCCCCCATGGTCCAATTGGGGTGCTTCAATGCCTGCGCCCTGGTAACGTTGGCTAACTGATCTTTCGTAAATCCTCTAAATGGTCCGCCTGAAGCCGTTAAAATTATTTTTTCAATGGGATTATGAGACTCCCCCATCAAGCATTGAAAAATCGCGGAATGTTCCGAGTCAACAGGTAAAATGGGCACTCCCATTTTTTTGGCAAGAGGCATAATAAGCGCGCCAGCCACGACCAAAGTTTCCTTATTGGCCAAGGCAATCGGTTTCCCAGCTTGAATAGCTTTAACTGTGGGCAACAAACCGGCATAACCGACTAAGGCGGTTAAAACCATATCGACCGAATCTAATGTCACAACCTCCTCTAAACTTTTTGCACCTGCAAGAACAACAATATTTAATCCTGAAAGTGCCGTTTTTACAAATTCATATTTTGATTCATCGCCAATAACCACATGGGAAGGATTATATTGAATGGCTTGAGATATAAGCAGGTCGGCTTGGTTCATCGCAGTCAAAACCTCCACTTTAAAATTAGCGGGGTGCAGATCAATGACTTCTAGCGTTTGAGTTCCAATAGATCCTGTAGATCCCAAAATGGCGATTCTTTTTACCATAGCATCGCCTTAATTTGTTCTATAAAAGTGACCCAAACCTTTGGATAAGTCAGCGAGACAAATAAAATTCCAAATAATCCTCCATATAGATGAGCGGAATGATTGACATAATCTTTTCCTCTTCGATCCATTTCAATAGAATACCACGTGAATAAACCGGCATAAATAATTCCAGGGATTCCTAACAAACCAAACAAGTAAATTTTTTCGGTAGGGAAAAACATTATTCCAGCAAAAATCACGGCAGAAACTGCGCCTGAAGCACCTAATGAGTTGAAATACGCGTTATTTTTTTGTTTGAAATAGGTCGGCAAATCTGCCACCAATATCCCCAATAAGTAAAATAAAACAAACATTTCAGGACCCATGCCGGGAAAAATAACTGAAAATATATATTCCAATTGGGTTCCAAAAAAATAAAATGAAAACAAGTTGAAAAACAAATGAGTAAAATCCGCGTGAATAAACCCAGATGAGATGAAGCGCCAATATTGTTTTTTTCGATCAATCAGGTAAGGATTCATAGTCATCATTTCCATCCAATCAGGCTTTTGCCAAGCAGCTACAGAGACCAATACGGTCGCAGCCATAATCATTAAACTAGTTGAAATCGTATCTACCATAAAAGAAAAAGCTTCTTGACGAAGCCATTAAAAACACTATAAAATTACATTAAACTTCCCTATCCACCAACCCGTTCATGAATTTCAAAAGATCCGCCTTTTTTTCATCCCCAATATTCAAGGCCGACATCGCCACAAACGCTTCATCAAAGTACTTTTTAACTAGAAACTCTGTTTCTTCTTTTACTCCAAGACTTGTGTAAATAGCGGTCACGGCCCGTACTTTTAACTCAGGATTTGGCTCTGCCATCGATAACCATTTTGATAATTCTATTTTGTTTTCTCCCTCAGCCAGTTCCAAAGCCCGTATTAATAAATAAGTCTTTTTATTGGCTAAAATGTCCCCACCTGGTTGTTTGCCAAACTTTTCAGGATCTCCGTACACGTCTAGTAAGTCATCTTTTAACTGAAATCCAAGCCCGATTAACTCGCCAATTTTATACCATTGAGTAGAGACCTGATTGGATTGCTGAGCTAAAATAGCCCCCAATTCCATCGAAAGCCCTATCAAAACCGATGTTTTCAAACGAATCATTTCAATATATTCCTCCACTGATACTTGGGAACGCGATTCAAAATTCATGTCCATTTGTTGGCCTTCGCAAACCTCCGCCGCCGTTTTATTAAATCTCTCCAGAGCAAATTGGAACTCTGATAAACTCAAGTCTTTAATTTTATTCAAGTATTGATACGCGTTAACCAACATCACATCCCCGGAAAGTATGGCGATATTGTCATTCCACTTTTCATGGACCGTTTGCTTACCTCTTCGGAGCGGCGCCTTATCCATGATGTCATCATGCATTAAAGTGAAATTATGGAAAATTTCAAGGCTCAGTGATGGAGAAATGGCATTTTGCCATTGATCCTTAAACAAGGAATACGTCAATAAACAAAGAACTGGACGAATTCTTTTCCCCCCTAAACTCATTAAATATTGAATAGGTTCATACAATTCAATAGGGTGAATCCCCATATCTTGTTGTGCAATTTCAGCCTCAAGGGCCTTTAAAAATTCTTTTGCCATAATTATCTATCTACTTCTCCCATCACCAAATCCATGGACCCAATGATCGCAACTAAATCTGCTAAATATGCTCCTTTTGCCAACAAAGGCAAAACTGAAAGGTGATGAAACGAACAAGCCCGCACCTTCACTCGTTGGGGAATATCAGATTTGCCATCTGACCGAATAAAGAAACCCAATTCTCCCTTTGGATTTTCAGCTCTGACATAAACATCCATCGCGGAAGGCCTTATTTTTTTAGGGACTAATTCCTGAGGATTAAAATCTTTAGTTCGCTTACAATCGCCCATCAACTTATCCAAACATTGTTCTACAATCTTGATTGATTCTATACATTCCTGAATTCGAACATGGTTACGATCCCAGCAATCTCCGGTTTGGCCCATTTCCCCAGCACCAATAGGTATGTCAAAATCAATTTCTGGATAAATAGAATAAGCATCCACTTTTCGTAAATCATAACGTAAGCCAGAACCTCTCAAGACAGGGCCTGTGCAACCATAATTGATGGCTATATCTAATGGCAATACCCCCACATTGGCCGTTCTTTTAATAAAAATAGTATTCTCCTCGACCAATTTGACCACCTCAGAAATGGTATTTTTAACGACGGGGATAAATTCGTTTACCTTTTCTTCAAAACCAATAGGCAAATCATAAAAAAGACCCCCAATCCAAACATAATTATACAACATTCGAGCACCAGATAACCACTCTAAAAGACGCTGAATATGCTCTCTGTCGCGCATGAGCCATAAAAAAGGAGTATACGCTCCGATGTCCAAGCCATAGGTTCCAATGGCTACAAAATGTGATGCAATGCGATTAAGTTCTGCGACTAAAACACGAATGTACTCAACTCTCTTAGGCATTTTACCCGTCAAATCCATCATCTTTTCCACCGCCATCACATAGGCATGTTCAGAATTCATGGAGGCCATGTAGTCAAGTCGATCTACATAGGGTATAATTTGGTTAAATGGGAGTGATTCAGCATGTTTTTCAAAACATCGATGTAAATACCCCAGATGAGGAATCACATCTTTTACCCATTCGCCATCAGAAATAACCTCTAACCTAAGTACACCATGTGTAGAAGGATGCTGAGGACCCAGCGAAATGAGCATTTCTTCCGACTTCAACTCTCCCTCTGTATACCGATTCGGGTCAGATAAATTAAAGTTTTCCGGATGAAATTGGTATTGAGTGGTATTCATTAAACAAAAATGCGGAAAGAATTGCTTAAAAAAAACTCGTTTCCATCTTTTTAATACAAATATCAAGTTCTTGAATTTATTTTGATATATATTTTAGCAAAAGAGTTTGTTGAAAAAAATAATTCTTCTACCTTTGCAATCCGTTTCGAGAGGAGACGTAAAAAAGATTTACAAATTATGGCAAAGAAAGGAAATCGCATTCAGGTAATTTTAGAATGCACTGAGCACAAAGAATCTGGAGTACCAGGAATGTCTCGTTACATTACTACTAAGAATCGTAAAAACACGACGGCTCGTATTGAATTGAAAAAATACAATCCGGTATTGAAGAAAGTCACTTTACATAAAGAAATTAAATAGATTTAATATTCAGGAATTATGGCTAAGAAAGTAGTTGCAACATTAAAGAAAGAAGGAGGCGTTAAGTACGCCAAAATCATAAAGGCGGTAAAAAATCCAACCACAGGAGCATATACATTTAGAGAAGAAATTGTTCTTCAGGACGAAGTAAGTGCTGCGTTGAAAAACTAGTTTTTCAAATTATTGGATTTATTAATAAGGCTACATGAAAGTCCCTTTTTTCGAAGGGACTTTTTTTTATTTTTCATTGATTTTTAATTTCTACGGAGAATTATGGGATTATTCGATTTTTTAAAAAAGAAGCCTGATGTTCAAGAGCAAGAGGAAATCATGGCATTGGACAAGGGGCTAGAGAAGACAAAAACGGGCTTAATTACTAAGATGAGTCGTGCGGTTCTTGGAAAATCCAAAGTCGATGAAGAGGTGTTGGATGAGTTAGAGGAGGTATTGCTTAGCTCAGATGTGGGAGTCGCGACCACTTTAAAAATCATTGAGCGAATCGAGCGGAGAATTGAGCGAGATCGTTACGTGTCTACGGAAGAGTTAGACCAAGTGCTTCGTGAGGAAGTGGCTGGTTTATTGGAAGAAAATCAATCGACAGATTTAGAAAATGCGTTTGCTGAGCCTAAACAAAAACCCTATGTGATTTTGGTAGTGGGGGTAAATGGCGTAGGAAAAACAACAACCATAGGGAAATTAGCCTCTCAGTTTCATCAAAATGGGCTAAAAGTAGTATTGGGAGCGGCCGACACATTTAGGGCAGCGGCGGTTGACCAATTGAAATTATGGGGAGAGCGCGTGGGAATTCCGGTGATTGACCATGGTATGAATACAGATCCAGCGGCCGTAGCATTTGATACAGTGAAACAAGCGGTGGAAATGAATGCGGACATCGTGATTATTGATACCGCCGGGCGATTACATACGAAGGTCAACTTAATGACGGAGTTGAGTAAAATCAAACGCGTCATACAAAAATTCATCCCTGAGGCGCCACATGAGGTGATGCTTGTATTGGATGGGTCGACAGGCCAAAATGCATTTATACAGGCACAAGAGTTTACCAAAGTGACTGAAGTGACCTCCTTAGCTATCACTAAATTAGATGGAACGGCGAAGGGAGGAGTGGTCATAGGTATCTCGGACCAATTCAAAATACCCGTTAAATATATTGGCGTAGGTGAGAGAATTTCAGATCTACAAGTCTTTAACAAAACGGCTTTTGTTGAGTCTATTTTTGCCAAAAAATAACTACTTATTTTGTTCCTTAGCCCAAGTATCTTTTAGCGTAACGGTCCGATTAAATACAAGTTTTTCGGGACTAGCATCTGGATCTAAGCAATAATATCCCTTTCTAATAAATTGGACTGCTTTGTCTATATTCGCTGAACGTAAACTTCTCTCCACAAAAGCCTTTTCGGTAGTTTGAATGGAGTCTGGATTAATGAATTTCATAAAATCATCGCCAAGTTCGGAGGCATCCTCAACAATCAACAGTCGATCAAAAGATCTTATTTCCGCTTCGACGGCATGTGGAATTGAAACCCAATGAATGGTGCCTTTTACATGAATTTCAGACGTATCTGAACCTGATTTACTTTGGGGGAAATATGTCGCATAAATTGTCTTAACACTTCCATCCTCGTTTAAATCAAAGGATTCGCATTTTATTATATATGCACCTTTTAACCGGACCATCAAATCGGGGCCTAGACGGAAAAATTTCTTAGGTGGATCCAACATAAAGTCATCTCTTTCTATGTAGAGGTTTTTCGAGAAAGGTACTGATCTTGTACCAGATTCGGGATCCTCGGGGTTATTTTCGATCGATAATTCCTCGACTTGATCCTCCGGATAATTTGAAATTACTAGCTTTACCGGGTCCAAAACGGCCATTACTCGGTCCGCCGATTTATTCAGGTCTTCCCGAATACAGAATTCTAATAAACTCAAATCAATCAAATTATCTCTTTTAGCCACACCTATTCGATCGCAAAAATTACGAATGGAAGCCGCCGTATATCCGCGTCTTCTAAGTCCGGAAATAGTCGGCATGCGGGGATCATCCCAACCTTTGACAATTTTTTCATTGACCAACTGTAAAAGCTTTCGTTTACTCATCACCGTATGGGATAAGTTTAATCGAGCAAATTCGTATTGATGTGTAGGAAAAATGCTTAATTTATCGATAAACCAATCATATAGGGGCCTATGCACGTCAAATTCCAAGGTGCAAACGGAATGTGTTATTCCTTCTATTGAATCACTTTGGCCATGAGCAAAATCATACATGGGATAAATACACCACGATTTTCCAGTTCTATGATGAGCCACATGTCGAATGCGATACATCAATGGATCTCGCATGTGCATGTTAGCATGGGCCATATCTATTTTTGCTCGTAAAACTTTAGTCCCATCCGCGTGAATTCCATCACGCATCTCTTTAAACAAGACTAAGTTTTCATCCACCGTTCTATTTCTATAAGGGCTTTCTGTTCCCGCACTAGTAGGAGTTCCTTTTTGTGCCGCTATTTGTTCAGCGGTAGAATCGTCGACATAGGCGAATGATTTTTTAATTAACTCAATGGCAAATTGATATAATTGCTCAAAATAATTGGAGGCATAAAGTTCATTTTCCCAAGTGAAACCAAGCCAACTCACATCCTTTTTTATGGCTTCCACGTACTCTGTTTCCTCTGTAATTGGATTTGTATCATCAAATCGCAAATTAGTTTTTCCACCAAATTTCAGTGCTAAACCAAAATTCAAACAAATACTTTTAGCGTGACCAATATGCAAATACCCATTCGGCTCCGGAGGAAAACGAGTAAAAATCCCTTGAGAATATTGGCCTGAAGCCAAATTTTGTTGTATAATTTCCTCTAAAAAGTTAAGCGATTTAGGTTTGGAATCGTCCATTTGTAAGTGATTATGGGCTTAATTGAGCGAAGTAATTTATTCGAATTTCAATTTAATGAAACCGTCTGTAAAATTACACATAAAACCAACACAAAATATAAGAATAAAGCTTATATTGAGGTTATTTAAATAAATGGCAAAAATGATACCTAAAAATAAATTTCTTATTTAATAATGCGAAATAATTTTTAACTTGCTATCTGAAAAAATTCAATAACTATTTTTTCATAAAATTTACACAATTATATCATTACGATAATGGATAAAAATTTAAAACTCAGTTTAATCGCAATCCTGTCCGTATTAGGATTTTATCAGCTTCAGGCTCAAAATCCACGCATAAACGATAGATCGGGCTCTGTTACTTATCAAGTTCCTGCTACCTATGGTAAGACATTGGTGGCATCAGGATGTTTACCAGGCCAAAAATATGACTGGTCTTTCACTCGTAAAGATTTTAATGGCCAATGGCAAAATATGTCGGCGGATTGGGATGTACTTTATGGAGGATTGGGCGACGGCAGTTCTGTTACCGTGATAACAAATGCGTTTACTAGCGACTTTCCAAACCTTGAGAACGAAGTGGCCTATCAATATAAAGTCGAATGCTCCGCTGGTGGTGTTGTTCAAGGGGGATCCACAACGGCTAATATCGTTACTGTTCGATATCCTCAGCAATATGTTCCAAGAGATGTACGCATCATAGAGTTAACTTGTGGAAATTTAACTAATAATAATGCGGGAGGTAGAGTGACCATGGAAGCAGATGGCTGCGTTCAAGAAACCCGCTGGTTTGGTCCTAATGGTAATTCAGTTGATGTGGGTGGGCCAGCTTTTGCCGTGGTTAACGATTATACCGCCGGTACTTATCAAGTAGCTTGTGCATTAGAAGGTTATAATTACAATACTCTCCAAAATGAGACTACATATTCAGGAAAAAAATCAATTACAATTGGAAAATATTATGCTCCACCGGCTGCGTTTAGTACTTTTGCCCAAGGTGTACCCGATAATACTAAATTCGATATCAAGGTTTGTAAAAACTCAGCAGGGTATAAAATTGTTAGTAATATCAATTATGAGTTATATCAACAATATTTTGATATAACGTGGAAATGGGACGATATGGGCAGGGGATCAAAAATAATTGCCTCTAATGTTGGTTCAATTACAACAAACTATGATGGTTCATTTACTATGACCGTTAAAGCGAAAGATCAATATTGTGGTTCTAGAGAATCCTTAAATACTATATCAAGAGTTGAGCCATTAACGACAGCGAACATTGATGGTGTCAAACAATTTTGCTCAGATGGAGGAAAAACAGTGTTAACAGCCATAAACGCTACCAATGGCAATACGTATGACTGGTATGTGAATGGTGTATTAAGTACTACATTAGGATCAGCACCAACTGCTACCGTAGGTGAAACATTAAAGTTGAAAGTGGGCTACACGTCAAAAAATGGTGACTCAAACAACATAGGTTGTAAATCAGATCTATCAGAAGAGGTTTCGATAACCCTGTTTGATCGTCCAAAAACACCTACCATTACAGCATTGACAAAAACAGATTTCTGCGATGGAACTCCAATCAATGCAAAATTACAATCATCATTAGATGAATTAAGTGGTGCAGCAACTAAATTCATTTGGAATAATGCACTAACAACTAAAGAAATTGATGTAACTAAGGCAGGTTTATACACCGTTAAAGTAACTGATCTCAATGGTTGTACTTCATTGGCATCTGCGCCAATTGAAATTAAAGTGTTGCCATTGCCAGCTCCACCAGTTATCGCTGCGGGGGGTAATACCATCTTCTGCCAACGTGCTGATGCTGATTTTGGCTCATTCAATTCAGTAACCTTAACAGCCACTTCAGTCAATGATGTGACATGGTATGGCAAATTAAGTTCAGCTAAATTACTAGCAGGTAAAGTCTTAGCAGGAGTTAAAACAAGTGATACGTATTTCACAACAGGTACTGATTTAAATGGTTGTATATCTAAAAATTCAAATGAAATTAAAGTAACGGTACAACCGAATCCAACCGTTGCAGCAGATACCAAAGTTTTAAAAGAAGGTGTTTACACAATTAAAGCACTTAATTTCCCTTCTGCGGCAACTGCTAATGCGACTAGCGCTGGAGAATATGAGTGGAAATTCGGTTCAACAGCCTTGATTTCAAAAACGTATGTAGCCAAAGTTAAAACTGCTGGAGACTATACTGTTCGCAGAAAATATCTTTATACAATAGATGGAACTCCATTGACTTGTTTCACAGATGTAGTTAAATATGCCTACATGGCAGACCCTGAATTTAAAGGTGTCGCTATTTATCCTAATCCAGTAACAAGTTCTAATTCTAACGTGACTATCGAAATCTTAGACGATTGGACTGGAGCGGATGTATCGATTTACGATATGGTTGGTCGACCCGTATTTGAAGGTAAAATTGCTAGTTCAGATGGAACCGACGGAAGAAATATACTGAACTTGGGAGGATTAGGAAACGGAATCTATATCCTTCAAGTGAAAGCTTCAACGGATAAATCATATGTAGGTAAGATTATTGTAAATAAATAATCTCCGATTTAAATTAAATATATAGCCATTCTGGAGAATCAGAATGGCTTTTTTTATGAAAAAAATCATAAGCACATATCTTCTTCTTTTAATGTCATGGGCCTCCATGGGACAGTGGCATGCTATTTCATTGAATACTACAGCATCCTTGAGAGCCCTTAAATCTTTTCAAAATGAGATTTGGGCAAGTGGGACTAAAGGAACCTACATTCACTCTAAAGACAATGGGACTACTTGGGAGGTTAAACAAGTTCCTGGAGCCGAAAACTTAGACTTTAGAGACCTGGCTATTCTGAATAAAAAAGAAATCATTTTAATGAGTGCAGGGCCGTCTGAAAAAGGAGCGGCCAAACTATATAAAACAAACGATGGAGGGCAAACGTGGGAGATAATACTAAACATAAAAGAATCAAAACACTTTTTTGATGCAATTACCTGGGATTATAAAAAAAGAATTGGCTATTTATTATCTGATCCTATCGATCAAAAATTTGTCCTTTTAAAAATATTAAAACACGGGACAAAAATTGAACAAATTAACCTATTCAATTTCCCTACTTTATTGCCAAGAGAGGCAGCCTTTGCAGCAAGCGGTAGCAGCATTTTATGGTTAAATAATCAATTGAATATCATCAGCGGAGGAGCTTATAAAGCGAGGATATTTCAAAGTATGGATACAGATCCCTCAACTTGGAAAGTTACACATAACGAAACTTCTGCAGACACAAGTAGTGGATTTTTTACCATTGGCGCCAAAAATAAGAATCATTTTTGGGTGGCAGGAGGAAATTACTTACGACTTAACTCGAGTGAAATTCCCATTTTAGAATCTACAAATGCGGGTGAAAGTTGGACCCCCATCAAAACCCAATTACCCAAAAACTACTACATTGAAAAAGTTATTTGGTCTAATCCCTATTGGATTACAACAGGACCTGCGGGAAGTTATGCTTTTCATTCAAAATTGAAAAAATGGGTCAATTTAGGTGAAAGTCATTTTCATAATATCATCTCAAGCCAAAAAAAGATCTTTGGCGTAGGGCCAAAAGGGCAAATCGGATACCTACTAAAAAAAGGTTTAAAAACACTATTTCTTCCTGAAAAATAAAGAAATAGGTGTGCCCTCCAATTTAAATGCCTTACGCATTTGATTCTCAAGATACCTCTCATAACTCTCCTTAATGTACTGAGGTAAATTACAAAAGAAAATAAAGGTTGGATATGGAGTAGATACCTGAGTGCAATATTTAATCTTTATATATTTTCCTTTCCAAGCCGGAGGTGGATAATTTTGAATGACTTCTAACATCACATCATTCAACTTAGAAGTCGATACTTTTTGTGATCTATTTTCGAATACCTCCAACATTTTCTCAACTACCTGGAAAATTCGCTTCTTTTCTAGGACCGACGTAAATATAACAGGCATGTAGTTTAAGGGGGCTAAGCGCTCTTTTAAGGCATTCTCAAGCTTAATAGCCGTATTTGTGTCCTTGGCTACTAAATCCCATTTATTAATCATTAATACAATTCCTTTTTTGGCTTTATCGGCCATACTAATGATGTTCATGTCTTGGGCCTCCAAACCTGTGTTGTGATCAATAGTTGTGGCGTCAATCAATATTATGGCTATGTCACATTCTTCCAAAGCCTTAATAGACCTCAATACAGAATAGTATTCAATGTTATCATCTACTCGAGCTTTGCGCCTTATCCCAGCAGTATCTGTGATAATAAAATCCTTCCCATAAAGCGTATAATGATTTTGAATGGCATCACGAGTCGTCCCGGCTAAATCAGTTACAATCGAACGATCCTTACCTAATAAGGCATTTAAAAATGATGATTTTCCTACATTTGGTCTTCCCAGAATGGCGACTCTCGGCACGCCAGCTTCTGGATTTTCCTCACCCTCTTCTTCAAAATGAGAAATCATGACGTCCAACATATCTCCAGTCCCACTACCACTTTCTGCAGCAATAGGGAATGGATCACCTAAGCCTAACTCATAAAATTCTGCAGCCGCATAGGCTTTTTCATGTGTATCCGCCTTATTTGCAATTAAAATAACTGGCTTTTTAGACTTCCTTAAAACCTTAGCAAAGTCCTTATCTAAATCAGTCAAACCTGTTTGACAATCCACTACAAACAACAAAACGTTGGACTCTTCGATGGCCATTTCAACTTGTTCGCGAATAGCCCCTTCAAAAATATCCTCAGAACCATGAACATATCCACCGGTATCAATAACAGTAAAAAACTTACCAGTCCATTGACCATAGCCGTAATGACGATCTCGGGTAACACCCGACATATTATCCATGATGGCCTTTCTTTGTTCAATCAACCGATTAAAAAGTGTTGATTTACCCACATTTGGGCGACCTACAATTGCAATTATATTTGACATTTTATTATTTAATTAATCGAGTGCATACCCGAATGAACGCAATTTATCTGCCTTTCCCCGCCAATCTGGCTCAACTTTAACAAATTGCTCTAAAAATACATGTTTACCAAAAAACTTCTCCAACTCGGCACGAGCTTGAATTCCGACTTTTTTAATACTTTCTCCTTTATGACCAATTAAAATAGCACGCTGAGACACACGCTCAACATAAATTTCAGAAGCAATGCGGATAATGGTTTCCTCCTCCTTAAATGAAGTGACGACTACCTCGCAAGAGTAAGGAATTTCCTTTTTATAATTTAAAAAAATCTTTTCCCGAATTATCTCTGAAGCAAAAAAACGCTCAGGTTTATCAGTCAATTCATCCTTATCAAAAAAAGGTGGATGAACCGGTAATTTCTCAACGATAAGAGTGAATATTTGATCAAGGTGAACCCCTTCTAAAGCCGAAATGGGCAAAATAACCTTTCCGGGGAAAATTTCCTTCCAATAATCCAAACAAACCTGAAGTTTTTCTGAATCAACCAAATCAATTTTGTTGATTAAAACTAAAATGGGAGTTTCCGTATGATCTTTCCAATTAGTCAAAAAATCTAAATCTTCATAGGTATCAAAAACATCCGTGACATATAAAACGACATCTGCATCTTCTAATGAACTTCTAACAAATGCCATCATCGACTTATGCAACTCATATTTGGGCATTAGAACACCCGGGGTATCGGAATATACTATTTGATATTCATCATCTCCCAACACGCCGTTAAGCATGCCTAAAATCCTGTGTCGCGTAGTTTGAGCTTTAGAACTAACAATGGACAAACGTTCGCCAACCAAAGCATTCATCAGCGTGCTCTTGCCAACATTGGGTTTGCCAATAATGCTAATAAATCCTGCTTTATGCTGCTGGGCCATATTTTTTTGTACTGCCCAAAAAAGGGTTGGATTGTAAATTTTAACAAAGATACTTGTTTTTCTGCGAAAAACACTGCACCTTTGCACTCCAATTATATCGCGGGGTGGAGCAGTTGGTAGCTCGTTGGGCTCATAACCCAAAGGTCGTCAGTTCGAGTCTGGCCCCCGCTACAGAAAAAAGATCTTCACTGAAGATCTTTTTTTATGCCCAAATTTTCAAAATCAATTACCGAATAATAAATAATTTACCTTAAAATAATTCATTTGGTATTCCTGAACTACAATTTATTAGGTTTATTGATTAAAATAAATGATAAAATGAAAACGGAAATAAAATTGCCTGGCATTGTAAATTGTCCTATTAAGGACATCATATATATAGAGGGAAAGGGTAATTATAGTTTAGTCCATTTAGCTACTAAAAAAGAAATTTACATAGCCAAGACTTTAAAAAAATTTGAATCCCATTTCAGAATGCACAAATTCATTCGAATTCATAAATCTTATTTGGTCAATCAAGAAAATATTCCTTCGGTTGACACCACATCCAACATTACCCAAATAACGACATTATTAGGAAATCATTTACCCATATCACGACGAAGATTAGCCTTCGTTAAGCAAAAATTATCATAAAAAAAGGGCCTTTTAACAGAGGCCCTTTTTTCTTAGCAATTACGTTTATTTACTTACCACTAGGAGCAGAAAGTAAATTAAAGAACTGATCCAACTTAGGAGTTACGATAATTTCAGTACGGCGATTTAATTTACGTCCTGTACGACTAGAATTCTCTGATTGAGGCTCAAACTCACCACGACCACCTGCTGTCATACGCTCAGGATCTACCGAGAACTTAGTTTGCAATAAACGAACAACGGAAGTGGCACGCTTAGCACTTAAATCCCAGTTATCTTTAATACAATCAGTCGAGATAGGCACAGCATCCGTGTGACCTTCTACTAAAATGTCTAAGTCCTTGTGATCATTGACCACTTTGGCAACTTTAGCCAAAACAGCCTCAGCCTTAGAATTTACAACTGCACTGCCAGAAGCGAACATCAATTTATCAGAGATTGAGATGTAAACAACTCCCTTTTTAACTTCAACAGTTACATCTTCATCATTAATATCGGCTAATGAACGTTTTAAATTCATAACCAATGAAAGATTTATGGAGTCTTTACGCTGCATCGATGAGTTCAAATCTTTAATGTATTTACCCTGGTCATTTAAGGCTTCTAAAGATTTACGAATGCTTTCAGCGCCTGATTTGTTAATTACAGATAAATCAGATAAACGATCCAACAAATTGGTATTTGTTTTTTTCATGTAATCCAACTGCTCCTGAACGGATTTTAATTGATTGTTTTTTGCCTCTAGATCTGAATCTCTTTTCTTTATTTCCCCTTGAAGGCTAGCCGTTAAAGATTGACAATCAACTAAATTTGCTTTTGCCTTAGCTAAAGCTTGATCGCTACTAGTTTGTAATTCTGTCAAACGTGACTGCAATTCAGCCATTTTCTTTTTACTTGAACAAGAAAAAAAGAAAGGCATTAACGCAAGTACCAAAAGTAATTTTTTCATGGTAATTATTTAATTATGTAGTTTAGAATACTCAATTTGAATAATAATATTGCAAAAATATAAATCTATAACACAAAAACTATCCTTATGTAAAAAAAAAATTAAAATAAGGCCAATTTATTCATCTACAATAACTCCTCTATTTACCCAAATCACAATTTATGATTTAATTTCTCCAAGATCTTAACCGTATCCTCATCTAATAATAAATTAATAGACCCCATTACCTCAAAAAAATGATCTAGTTTTTCTTTACCAAGCCTTTCATACACGATTTCATTAAATAAAATAACTCCTTGCCGTGCTTGATCTCTCTTTTTCTTTCCCAAATCCGTCAAGAAGATTTTAACGACTCGCTTATCTTTAAAATTTGCTTCTCTTCTGATCCATTTCTTATCTTCTAAGGTTTTCAGCATACGCGTTAAGCTTCTAGATTCAAGACCTAAAGCAGGAGCAATTTTCGTAGCCGAAGTTCCATTTTTATCAATGTGCAATAAAGCATACCCAATTGCCATCGTCATGTCAAATTGCGCAGCATAGGTATTATACATCCTGCTAATGGCATTCCAACCCGTTTTAATCTGAAAATCGACCGTATTCTCTGCTTTCATATAAAGTATGTTTAGCATACTAATTGTAAAAATGGGCCAAAAAAAAATAGGATGCAAGCATCCTATTTTACAATTTAATAATTTCAACTTATTGAATTCGGTTGCCTTTCATCCTTTTACTATTAACTTTTAACCCAGAAAAAGAAGATTTCATTATCTCTAATCTAATTTTGGATTTATTATAAAGCAAATATTTATTGCCATCATACATTAATCGGGAAAAGGTGGTGCTACCAGATTCGTCGACCAATTGATAAAAGTACTCTCCTTTTTCACCTAATATAGGCGCAAAGTGTAAACTTTTTGCTTCACCGGCACCTGATTCAAAAGAAACAAGTAAATGATCATGGGACTGCTTGACTAAAAGTCCTGGTGTCTGTTTCTCCAGTGTAATTCGATTAATAGATTTCCCATTGACAATGAGCACCTTACCTGATTTGACATTAGCCTCAGACGCATTTAACTCACGTTCTAGAAACAAGGGATTGTCATTGTAAAATTGAATTTTCTCTAATGGCAATTGGTTTTCTTTGATTAAAGTCATTAAAGAACCCGTCAATTGCGTCTTCTCCGAACAAGAACTTAAAAAAATAAAAGCCAAAAACAAAAATCTCAATGCTCTCATCGTCTATTGGACCCCCTCGGCTAAAACTAATACTTTGTTATTTAAAACTTCTACAACCCCACCTTCAATCTGAAAAGCTTGTTTATCGGCGACAAGTTCACCCTTTTGCAAGGTGCTCACAATAGCTGCGTGATCATTTAATATTTGGAATGATCCATTAACACCCGGAAGTGTTACCACGCTAGCCTCTCCAGCAAATACTTTACGATCAGGCGTTATAATTTCTAAATACATTTCTTTTTATTTTGATGCCTCCGCAAGTAATTTTTCACCTTTAGCCACCGCATCTTCAACAGTACCTACTAAGTTGAATGCCGCTTCAGGTAAATAATCGTATTCTCCGTCAATGATCGCATTAAAACCTTTAATCGTATCATTGATATCCACTAAAACGCCTTTTAATCCAGTAAATTGTTCAGCCACAAAAAATGGTTGAGACAAGAAGCGCTGCACACGTCTTGCGCGAGATACAACTAACTTATCCTCTTCAGATAATTCATCTAAACCTAGAATCGCGATGATATCTTGTAATTCTTTGTAACGTTGTAAAATCTCTTTAACTCTTTGGGCTGTATCATAATGCGAATCCCCCAAGACCTCAGCGGAAAGAATTCTAGAAGATGAATCCAAAGGATCCACCGCAGGATAAATTCCTAATTCAGCAATTTTACGAGATAATACCGTCGTCGCATCTAAGTGGGCAAAAGTTGTCGCTGGAGCCGGATCAGTTAAATCATCTGCCGGCACATACACCGCTTGTACTGAGGTAATGGAACCACGCTTCGTGGAAGTAATACGCTCTTGCATGGCACCCATTTCAGTGGCCAATGTGGGTTGGTACCCTACTGCAGAAGGCATACGACCTAATAAAGCCGAAACCTCTGAACCTGCTTGCGTAAAACGGAAAATATTATCAATAAAAAATAAAATATCACGACCAGAACCTTCTCCATCTCCATCACGGAAATGTTCCGCAACTGTTAAACCCGACAAGGCAACACGAGCACGTGCTCCAGGAGGCTCATTCATTTGACCGAACACCAAAGTAGCTTGTGATTTAGACAATTCGTTTTCGTCCACTTTAGACAAATCCCATTGTCCCTCTTCCATCGCATGTTTAAATGCCTCTCCATATTTAATTACGCCTGATTCAATCATCTCACGAAGCAAGTCATTTCCCTCACGTGTACGTTCTCCTACTCCAGCGAATACAGAAAGACCTTCGTATGCTTTGGCAATATTATTAATCAATTCCATGATTAATACCGTTTTACCAACACCCGCTCCACCAAATAAACCAATTTTACCCCCCTTTACATAAGGAGCTAATAAATCGATCACTTTAATTCCGGTAAATAAAACTTCAGTCGTTGTTGCTAATTCGTCAAACCTAGGAGCCGAACGGTGAATAGGCATTCCTTTATCCGACTTCGGCTGCGGGATACCATCAATCGCATCTCCTACCACATTAAACAAACGACCCTTGATTCCCTCGCCCGTTGGCATAGTCATCGGTGTACCCAAGTCGATTACTTCTTGTCCCCTCTGAAGACCCTCAGTACCTTCCATGGCAATTGTACGAACTCTGTCCTCTCCTAAATGTTGTTGAACTTCTAAAATTAGCCCTTGTCCATTTGATTTTGTAACAGAAAGTGCATTTAAAATTGCTGGTAATGTTGACCCCTCTCCCTCAAAACTAACATCGACTACAGGTCCAATAACTTGTGCAACCTTCCCTTTATTTACTGCGTTTGCCATTTGATAATTTAATTAATGATTAGCTAAAAACTAATGTTTGACATCTACCTGAATGCCTAGTACATTCAGAATGCAAAATTAGTCTGTAAATTCCAATTACCAAAACCCAAGTTTGGATTTTTTTGCTATTTTTATGCAAAATCAGACTATATCTTTGAATGAATTAAAGTTTATGCCGAAATTTAAATTTTGTTTTGCACATTATCATCATTCAAATCATTGAGCAAACGTACATTTATATATAATATCTCGGGCTTTCTTGTACTTACTTGCCTAGGAATAGCATGCATTGTCTATTATTTTTTAGGAGGTACGCCTACTTTTAATACTCAAATAGCCAGTGAATTAATTCCGGTCCAGGGAGTTATAGACAAGAATCCTTTGGGCCAATTAAGCTCAACGCTTTTTTTAATTCGTCAGCATTATGAATTTTTTCCGAATGAGCTTTCTATCCTACCATTTGCGATATTTTCCATTTTTTCAACTATTGGAATCAGTTTTTTAATCACAGGTTTTAAAAAATGGTCAAACATATCATGGCTTTTTATCTCTTCAGGAATTTTGCTTTGGCTGGCCATTATATTGGTAAAAAATTCCGAACAACCCATTGAAACAATTTATGAGGTGCTGTTTTCCCAATGGATTTGGCTTGGAATACTTAGCCTATTTACACTAACTATTTTCTTTTCTCATACTATTTGCCTGTTTTTATTACAATTAGGTCATTCATCGACCAAAAATGAAAGTCAAAAAAAATGGCTGATTCTTTTTGGATTTTATATGGTCAACCTAATTTTCAGTTTTGGCCATTTGATTTATAATTATCAGGGAAAAACCTATATCCCTAGTTTTGTTTTTTGGATTTCAAGCATCTTTCTAGGAATATATCAAAAACATAAAAAACAAGAGGACAATATATTGTTAATTGGTTTAGCCTTCTTAAGCTTTTCTACTGCCTTTTTAATGCTTTATACCTCCAATGATCCTGGAATTAGAGCCATAGAAACATGGGCCTTAATATGCCAATTAATCTCCCTCCTATTATTTCCATTATTTATCATCCGAAATTTCAATAGCTTGTTAAAACTCAATTTGCCGATTTACAAGGTTGTTGACAAACCGCAAATACTCCCTACCTATATTTTATTTACTGGAGTTTTAATTTTAGGCACCGCTTTTGTTTTTGCCATAAATGGTGGCGCTTACCACCAAATCACCGCGGCCAAATTCAATGCCGACGGCGAATTAGCCCAAAATTTAAAAGATCCTTTTTTAGCCGAGATCAACTACAAACAAGGTCTTATTCACAGTAAACTAAATGCCAAAAGTAATACTAGCTTAGCTCGCCTCGCCTACCAAGAGAAAAAGATCGAAGAACTGGCCTATTACTTATCAACAAGCCAAGTAAAATTTCCCGATGAAAAAATTGCCATTGCTTTGAGCAACATTTATCAAAATGAAAATCACCTATTTGAGTCTCTGTTTACCTTGCAAAGTGCTCATCAAAAAATGCCTGAAAGCATTGAGATCATAAGCCAACTAGCCTTCACTTTTGAAAAATTGAATCAATTAGATTCCTCCTATTATTACCATCAGAAAGCATTTGAAAATAATTCAAAATCTGTTTTGACTAGGGCCAATTATCTATATTCTATAGCGAAATTCAATAAAAACAAACAACTACCCGAGATCGATCAAACAATACAAGACCCCGGCATTTTAGCTAATTTATGGGCTATTGGCTTATTAAGAAATCAACAAATAAATTCAAAATCTCTGGAAAGTTCATTCGTACCCAAACAAGATGTCAGAGACCTAGCGATGCTGTATAATTCGATTCCCTATTTCAAGGACAAACAAAAATCATTGCCAATCGATGAGATAGCCAAGGATTCCCATATTTTGTCTATGTTTCCCGAAATTAAATTGGCAGAGGCCATGCAAGATTATTATCACCAAGACCCATTGAGTTCATTAGAAAAAATCGCTCTATACATTGATATTCAACCTATTGAAAATACAAAAGGCCTTCAAGCTCTGCTCGATTATTGGCATCAATCTTCTTTGATTTTCGTGGCAAGTCCAAAAATTTCAAATAAATCAGCAGCAAGGTCAGCAGTGAAAAAATATCCTTTCCAATTAATTACCTTAAAAAATGCGATTCCATTTCTTAGTAAAAAAGAAGCTTATGATGCATGTTTAGCTGCTTTACGTTGGAACAAAGAAATACCTGATTTTTATCCCATTTATGCATTACGAGCATTAGAAATAGGGGAAATCGAGTATGCCAAAGAAGCCATGAATTCATTAAAAAAAATAAACCCTGAAATGTTCGAGGTAAATTTGAAGCCTTTTACAGACCAATTGGCCGCTGCAATCCAGCGACAAAAGTTTTAAAGAATTTTGGAATCAGGATTAATCCGCCTATCTTTGCAATATATATACCATGTCTAACGGAGTTAATGGTTCTTTCGTTATTCATTCACTTAATGAACCAACTCATATGAATCAAAAAATTCGAATTAAGCTGAAATCGTTTGATCACACTTTGGTGGACAAATCAGCAGAAAAAATTGTAAAAGCTGTTAAAGCTACGGGTGCTGTTGTTTCTGGCCCAATTCCATTGCCAACAAAAATCGAAAAGTTCACTGTTTTAAGGTCGCCACACGTTAACAAAAAAGCGCGTGAGCAATTTCAATTATGTACTTACAAGCGCTTAATTGACATTTTTTCGTCATCTGCAAAAACAGTAGATGCATTGATGAAATTAGAATTGCCATCAGGAGTAGATGTAGAAATTAAAGTTTAAGGATTTTTAAACCTTACATATTTATATTTAAAGAAGCTTTCAGAAATGAAGGCTTTTTTTATAAATATACGGTACGCGCATTTTCCCAATTGACTTTTAAGTCCGCTTCAACTAAATCGATAAATTCTCGGCCTATCATGAGTCGCTCTAATTTAGATAAAGCCCTAGGTAGGCCATAATAAGATTTAAACTTACGGATCATACTTAAATCCTGGATGATCGGTTGGCCTGCATCAAAATCCCTAGGATGAAAATAAGTCATCACATATTTTTGTTGGCCCCAAAGTTTAGCCAAAATGGCATCAGGTAGCAACCTGAAATAACCTCCCCCCGAAAAGATTACAGGCAATCCCACCATTGAAGTTACATTGATGGGAAATTCCTTGAGTTTATGTCCATCCACATCGACCCAACAAGGTTCTTGTTGGCCAAAGTTAGCAAAACCACCATGCGCTCTTTTTGCAGGAAATATCGAGCAATCTATTTCGATTCCTTGTTGAATCAATTCACTAAATACCCATTTATTTGATTCCATTAATGAGAAGCCCGGTGCACGATACGCTCTAATTTTCTTTCCTGTTATAGCTTCTAAGCTTTCAATAGAACGTTTCAAATCTTCGGCAAAAGCAGCTCTATTTTGTTGATAGGCCAACTGGTGTAGATCGGAGTGAGTGGCAATTTCATTTCCGGTTTTGGCAATTTTTTTGATAATTTCTGGATAATTTCTCGCAACCCAACCCAAGCAAAAAAAAGTCGCTTTTTGATTATTCTGTTCAAGCATGTTCAAAATCCTATCCACATTTTCATGAATTCTGGATGGAAATTTAGCCCAGTCTTCCTCCGTTCGCGTGCTAGGATGATCTAACAGATGAAACCACTCTTCGATATCAAACGTTAAAATTGTCATTTATATCCACCTAAAAAATAGGGCTCCATTTTTTTTAAATGTGATTACGTCTTGCCGACTTGGAAATGAAAAATACGTCAATTCCTCCTGAGGGTTTGGAATTAGGGTGTAGGAATCGTCACGAATAGAAATCATTGCTTCTAAAATACAATCCATCCCTATATCTTTCGTATATTCAATAAGTTCTTCTTGTGTTCTTCCCGCTATTTCCACCTTTTTTTGCACGACTATTGGGCCAGAGTCTATGCCCTCATCCACAAAAAACACAGAGACTCCTGTATACTTTTCTTGATTCTTTAATACCCAAAATGAGGGCATCAATCCTCGATACTTAGGCAAAAGTGCCGTATGAAGATTGATAGTCCCCTTAGTCGGGATGTCTAAAAGAGCCCTTTTAAAAACCTGGTTTCCACCGATCGAAACAAATAAATCGGCCTTTAGGTCGGATAGAATTTTTAAATTTTCAGGGGAATTAATGGATCCCTCCAGTGTAAATAATGGAACGGATGCTTGACTTAATACTGCCTTTACGGAGTGCCCTGGCGTTAATTTTGATTTGATGAATTTTAACGAAAAATAGATGAAAAACTCTAGGCCAAAAACATCTAAAGTCTTTTTCATTTTGGCAAAAAATGATTCTCTTTTCCCAAAGGGCGAAACTTCAAAAAGCACCGTGCCTACCCATTCGATATCACTAGGCAATCCAGCATGCAATTTTTTTATTGCCTTGGGTAAAAAAAACGGGTCGTCCTGCGTCAATAATACTACTCTCATTTCTTCGATTTAAATAATTGGAAAATTTTACGGAAAGGTTTCAAAGCTAAGGTAAACCAGAAGGGACTTAATTGATTCACCAACCAAGCTTTTCGATCCTCCCTATTTGCAATGAGACGATGCTTAAATGAGGCTGTACTTGTTCCTCCATTTCGCATGGTCATCAAAACCTTTGGCAAATAAAAAGCCGTCATATTATTCTTGTACAAGGCCCTGAGCATCCATTCATAATCGGCCGAACATGTAAAATCCGTCCTATATGGGCCATTTTTATCTGCTGAAGATTTTTTAATATAAAAAGATAAATGGGGAGGCATCCACCCATAAAGCCATTGCTGATGATGATATGCTCCAGCTGTCCAATAACGAACAATTTTTTGTGGATTTTCAGGATTCACATATTGTTTATCCCCATAAACCACGTCTACATCATTGAATTCAAATGCAGCAACTACGGAACTTATGACATCATTTGATGGATAAAAATCATCCGAACCAATCATCCCTATGATATCGCCATCAATTAATTTTAAGCCCTTATTCATCGCGTCATAAATACCAGCATCTTTTTCAGATATAAAATGGATGGAAGAACCAAACGATTTCAAAATTTCTAAACTCCCATCGGTAGATCCTCCATCAATAATCCAATATTCCTTATTCTTGTAATCTTGAGCCAAAACGCTCTCTATGGTCTGCCTAAGGGTAGCAGCCGATTGATATGAGACCGTAATGATGGAGACTTTCAAATTTAAAATTAAAGAACAAAGATAGAAAATCATCGCATTATTTTCCCTTTCCAAAGGGCTACAGATTTTTTTTCAATGAAAACTTGAATAAAATATAAATTTACGTACCTTTGCAAACCCAATTCGAAACTGTTGGGATTTAATAATTAATAGAAATGAAAAGAACTTTCCAACCCTCGGTTAAAAAAAGGAAGAAT
>Ga0209829_10000281_pt1 | contig 47624 bp, 37 predicted proteins | sample C_140205_EF_Meta_FD_187311 | JGI IMG/M metagenome (GOLD analysis project Ga0209829, IMG submission 187311) | Freshwater microbial communities from Lake Croche, Canada to study carbon cycling - C_140205_EF_MetaG (SPAdes) (version 2) | ecosystem: Environmental > Aquatic > Freshwater > Lake...
GGAGGTCTTGATCAGGCCGGTCCAGTCCTCGTTGAAACGGGAATCGAAGACCCAGTCCTGGACGCTCTCCCGTATCAGCCATTTCTTCGCATCGTCCGGGATCTTGATGTGAACGCCTTTCAAGGTTTCGCCGCCGCTGAAATTCGCCACCACGAGATAAGCCTGCTTCGTGGCCGGATCGCGGCGGAGGAAGGCATAGAGCCAGTGGCCGCTGACGGTCTCGCCACCGACACGTCCGAAGGCCGGGTTGTCGTTGTTGGCGTGGTTGAGCCCGTAGAAGTCGCCGGAGACAAAGGCAGGCTTTTTCAACTCACCTAACAGATCGCCATACCATTGTCTCAACTCCTTCTGCTCGGGGCTGAGTCTGCCGCCGTCGAACTTGCCACCGTTAGTCCACTTGGTGAACTCCGGCATTGAGCCGTAATCAAAGATCGAGCTGCGGCCATCATCGCCTCCGAAACCCTCGCTGCCGATCGCGGGCTCACCGACTTCCTGACCGTTGTAAAGCATGACCGGCCCCTTCCCCATCGCGAAGAGCACGGCGGACACCGGACGTCCGACCTTCATGCCGAGCCCGCCCCAGTGCTGCGGACTGGCCAGCCGCACCTCATCATGATTTTCGGCGTAGCGGAGTGATTGATGAAAACGATCACCGGTGAACGTCAGCGCGTCGAGATCGTTGGCCCATTTTCCCGAGTCGTACAGGCCTTCCAAGACATCATAAACCGGATCATCGTAAACGGCATCGAAGCCCGCCTTGAGCAGTTCGTCGAGCACGTGGCCGTCGGTCAGTTTCGCGGGATCGTTGTCATAGGCCTCGGCGATGAAGAAGACGTCGCTTTTCCGGTCGCGTGCGCGTTTCACCAGCCATTTCCAGAACGGCATCGGCACCATGTGAGCCATGTCCACGCGGAAGCCATCGACGCCCAACGCCTGCCAGTAAGTGATGATCGCCTCCATGGTCCGCCACGTTTTTGGAACCATGGCGGGATCGGCATCCGGACCCGGAAGTGAGGAGGTGTCGCGACCGGTCGTGAAGTCGAAGCCGTAGTTCAGCTTCACGGTTTCATACCAATCGCCATCGCCCGGCGACCACGAGACGACGTTGTTGCCGGTGACGCGGCCGTAGTCGGTTTCCTGCGCGAAAAGGCCATCGCAGCCGGGCTTTCCGGCGGTCGGGAGTTTCAAGGGAGCGCCACCACCGGGATCGCTACTGCGGAGGTAGTAGAAATGGTTGTCGCGCGAGAAAAAGGCGCTGCGGTCATCGCCCTCGCCGAACGACTGCGATTTCCAGGCATCGGATGCATACGAGCGGGCGACGTGGTTCGGCACGAAGTCGATGATCACCTTGAGGCCAACCGTTCCACAGCGGGCGAGCAGGGCCTTGAACTCGTCGATCCGCTTGTCCGGATCCACGGCGTAGTCCGGGCAGACGTCGAAGTAGTCCTTGATTGCATAGGGGCTGCCGGCGATGCCTTTCAGAATGTCCGGATCATCGGCCGGACGGTTCGGATAGGCAGTGCCGCTGGCCTGTTCGAGCACGCCGGTGAGCCAGGCATGCGTGAAGCCCATCTTGCGGATCTCGCCGAGGGCGGTGTCGGTGATGTCCGCGAATTTCCCGCAGCCGTTCTCGGCGAGCGTGCCGTTCTGCTTCCGGGTCTCGTTGCTGTTGCCGAAGGTCCGGACGAAAAGCTGATAGATCACCGGACGTTCCGGCGCGGATTGGGCGCTCATCACGGCCACAGCGAAACAAATCAAGGCGCGGCGGGCAATCGTGATCATTTTCATGCCGGGAATTCGTCCTTCACGAACTGCGTGGTCACGGCCGCGATCAGCAGCGAGGCTCCCCCGAGCATCACCACCTTCACCGGGGCGTTGTGGAAAAGCTCCTTCACCACCGGCTCCAGCGCGAGCGAGGCGAGGATCTCCGGGATGACGATGAAGAAATTGAAGATGCCCATGTAAACGCCGGTGCGGTTCGAGGGCAGCGAGCCGCTGAGGATGGCGTAGGGCATGGAGAGGATGCTGGCCCAGGCGATGCCGACACCGATCATCGTGCACTGCCACAGTTTCTTCGATTCCTCGCCGTGGATGAAGCCAGTGGCTAACAGACTGAGCCCGCCGAGGATCAGTGCGAGACTGTGGACGGTCTTGCGGCTGGTCGCCTTCGCCAGCGGATGCAGTGCGAAGGCCACCAGGAAACAGACGATGGAGTACCACGCAAAAGTTTGCACGCCGAAGATCGAGCCCTTGTCGGACGCTGCGGAGGTCGGATCGGTCGTGCCGAAAATCTGCTGGGCCGTTGCAAGCCCGAAGAACATCCACGTGCAGAACAGGCCGAGCCAGGTGAAGAACTGGACGACTGCGAGTTGCTTCATCGTCTTCGGCATTTCCTTCAACGCGGAGGAAACCTCAGGGCCGCTGAGCACAAATCCAATGGCCGCGCCGATGCCCGCCCCGGCGAGGATGTGTGAGGCGGTTAGATGCTTGTCCACCAGTCCTCCGCGGGCCGCGCCGAGCAGGGCCCCAGCAATCGCTCGGATCACGGGGAAGAGCGGCTTGAACTCAAACCGGCGGTGATTCTTTTTCTCCGCGAGGAATGCCTCCATGTCCTCCGGCGGATACTCCTTGCTGGTGAACACAGTCACCAGAACCGCGATCAGGAAGGCTCCCGCCCCGAGCTTGAAGGCCCAGACCACCGACAAGGGAATGCCGTTGGCCGCATTTCCGGTGATGCCGTAGTGCGTGAGGATCGAGGGCAGTGCGTTCGCCAGTGCGGCGCCGATGCCGATGAAAAATCTCTGCATCACGAAGCCGGTGGTCCGCTGATCCGGCGGCAGCTTGTCGGAAACGAAAGCCCGGAATGGCTCCATGGAAATGTTGATCGAGGCATCCAGCACCCAGAGCATCGTCGCCGCCACCCACAGCTCCGGGGACGAGGGCATGAAGAACAACGCGGCGGAGGCGAGTACCGCGCCGACGAGGAAATACGGGCGTCGCCGGCCGAGCCAGGTCCAGGTGCGGTCGCTCATCGAACCGATGATCGGCTGGATCAGTAGGCCGGTCATCGGCCCCGCCAGCCATAAGATCGGGATCTTCGAGGCATCCGCGCCCAGCTTGGAATAGATGGCACTCATGTTGGCCAACTAGAGGCCGAATCCGAACTGGATTCCAAGAAAGCCGAAATTCATCGAGAAGAGCTCCCAGAACGATAGACGAGGGCGGTGCGGCATAGGTTTGATCGGGCTCCGTGTCTCTAGCCGCCCACCCCACTGCCTGCAAGCACCCCGTTCGATGCACCGTTGCACGGCCGGGCGACGCCCCTCTCCCCAATCAGAATTCCAAAATCAACATTCCTCAATCGTCAATCCGTCCCGTAAGACGCAGCCGATTGGATTGACGATTGTTGATTTTTGATTTGAAGAAGCATGACCCAAAAACAAGCAACCAAGAGGGGCACGGGCGGCCCGCCCGTAGCAATCCAGCACCGTCTCCAGCGGCCATCCATCAGAATCACCTCCCCCAATGATATCAGAGCAGACAGATCCCGAGCCAAAACCTACCGCTGAACCACCCAAGCCCAAGCCCTTAATCCCACAATTTCGTTGTCAGATCAAGGAATCCTGCCACCCTTGCCCATGGGTGGGAATCAGCAGATGTCAAGATTCCCGATCTCACGAATAAACACTGCTGGGCAAAAAATATGACACAAGACCAATTGCCTGCTGCCGCGATCCGCGTGTTGAACTGCATCAATCAGACGTTGGCCATCTATTTCTGGAAAAATGTGCTTCAGCCACGGATGCCCAAAGACTCTGACTTGGATAGACCTTATTTGGCATTGGAGAATGCCTGTGTGGATTCGTCGTTGTTTGCCTTGAGAGCGTTCGATGAGTTTGTACGTTCCAGTAAAACTCGCATGGATGACTTGGTTGCCTCCGATTTCCCAGGACTTTCATTGAGTTCAGCAGGGATCGACATTCTCGAACGAAATAAGATCAACAAATACATCGCCCATTTGACGCACTTGGATTTGGATACTCAGATTCAGACCTACTCATATCGCGATTGTCTGGCAGTGGTTATTGATCCAGCTATTGCGTTCTGCAAGTATGCCAAAGATTGCCTGCCGAACGTGAACACCTTGCATGATCTTGCTGACGGCACGAAGGCTATATGCGAATCTGTGCACGAAGAATACGTTTCAAGACCAGAAGCCCAAGAAGCCACCCCGTGACAAACCCAACCTGCCGCTCAGTTCCAATGTTTTCCCGTAACTACAACACAAACCCCGTGATCGGCGTTCGCCCCCGCTGGTATGCGGTGCACGCCCTCTACGTTGGGTGCAAAAATAATCTGATGAAAATCCACTCCATAATCTCCTTATCAATTTTTTTTTCAGTAATAGCGCAGGGGGACGATGGATACTCAATCGCCTCAGATAACTTTGATTCTTATGCCTCTGGCGATGTTGTTGGCCAAGGTGCTATTGGAGTCGGATGGACTTCTTCGTGGAGTGGTTCCGGAATGCCGTATATTCAACGAGCGACTGCTCCGGTCCCCATCGACTACCAGATCCCAAATAGAGGTTCTGTGGCTAGTCAGGGTGGCTGTTTGACCCTCACAACCTCTCCTGAACCGACCAACGGAGAAAAGTCAGCGCAAAGATATTTCACCCCTGTTCAGGCGGATCTATTTGTGGGATTCACATTTCAAATATCAACGATCGGAAGTGGCACAGACACGATTCATGCAGATATCCTGGACTCCAACGGCGCGATCATCAGAACGCTAAGCATCAAACCGTCAATGAACACAGCCTACCCTGGGTGGTATGGCAATGTGACTTCTACCAGCTCAAGTTTGAGCCCACTTCCGTCGGGATCGAGTTCAACTGTCTATTTTGCACTTATTGAGATACGCAGAAAGTCAAATTATTACGATCCTTCCGTTTGGATCAATCCAGCAGATTTTTATCAACGATCCAGTGCAGGGGCGTCTACAACTAATAACAATTTCCTGAATTCGATTAGATTCCGAGTGTCGTCATCCGATTCGATTGGACCATGCACGACTGTTCGTATTGACAATCTTAGGATCGGCTTGACTTGGGATAGCGTGGTTCCGCCCTTGCCTTCCACTGCGGGATTCCCCAATTTTTCCTTCGAGAGCGCTCATCGGCTGCAATGGTATGGGGATAGCACAAAGAAGTATCGTGTTGAGTCTTCAACCGACATGGTTACTTGGACATCTCTAACCTCCTACACCGATGGGGCGAATAAAAACATGGAGCTTTTTGTTCCTTTGCAGGGATCAGAGCGCTTCTTTAGAGTCACTTCTAGTCCACGATAACCCTAAATTCAAGAAGCCCAATCGGGTCCCCGCTCCCGGGTCATAATAGCTGTCAAAATGGTCGGCTACCCCATCTCAACAGAAGCCTCGCAGTTCCTTGAATTCAGAGAGGGGCGCGGGCGGCTCGCCTGCAGCAATACTTTTCACGGGCGGGCCGCCCATGCCCCTCTTGGCCACATGCCCCTCTTGGCCACAGTCCTGAACCGACGCCCGAATGGCCCCGCAGGCGCGTGATTTCCTCACGGCACCGGCGGAGGGTGGCCCGGCCCTTGGGATTTCAAGACAAGAACGGGTCCCGGATTCGCTTCCCCAACGGGAATTTCTTGAGGCTTTCCCGTTTGCGCGTGCAGGATCGCGTGCCAGCATCACACCATCAACCGATGACGACCGAAGAATTGCAGGAACAGATCGCCGCCACGAGCGGGTGGCTCCACGACGTGAAGGAGGAAATGGGCCGCGTGCTCGTCGGTCAGGGGGGTCTTGTCGACCGCCTGCTGATCGGCCTGCTCTGCAACGGCCACATCCTTCTCGAAGGCGTGCCCGGACTGGCGAAAACCCTTGCCGTGAAAGCCCTTTCCGGCTGTCTCCACACCACCTTCGCACGCTTCCAGTTCACACCCGACCTGCTGCCTGCCGACTTGCTGGGCACGATGGTTTACAACCCCCAGGAAGCCTCCTTCACCCCGAAGCTCGGCCCGATCTTCAACAACCTCATCCTCGCCGACGAAATCAACCGCTCGCCCGCGAAGGTCCAGTCGGCCCTGCTCGAAGCGATGCAGGAACGCCAGGTCACCCTCGGCGACCGCACTTACAAGCTGCCCGATCCCTTCCTCGTGCTGGCCACCCAGAACCCGATCGACCAGGAGGGCACCTACCAGCTTCCGGAGGCCCAGCTCGACCGCTTCCTGCTGAAAGTCACCGTCGGCTACCCGACCAAGGACGAGGAGCTGACCATTCTCGACCGCATGGCCACCTCCGCGCCGTCGTATCAGACGAAGACCGCCGCCACGCCGGAGCAGGTCGCCCTGTCCCGCAGCCTGGTGAACAGCGTCTACATCGACGCCGCGGTGCGCGAGTACATCGTCCAGATCATCCACGCCACGCGCTTCCCGGTGAAGGTCGATGCGCCCTTGAAAAACCTCGTCCGCGCCGGTGCCTCGCCGCGTGGCACGATCAACCTCGCCCTCAGCGCCCGTGCGCGGGCCTTCACCTGCGGCCGCGCCTTCGTCACGCCGCAGGACGTGAAGGACATGGCCCACGATGTTCTCCGCCACCGCATCCTTCTGACCTATGAAGCCGAAGCTGAGGAAATGACGACCGACCTGATCATCGATCGCATCCTCGCAAAGGTTCCTGTTCCCTAACAGACTCAAGACTTGAAGACGCAAGACTCAAGAGAAGGGGAAGAATGCTGACGGAGGAACAGATCGACGAGATGATGAAGCGCGTGCGGAAGCTCGAGCTGAAAGCGCGTCGCCTCGTCCGTGAGTCGTTCTCCGGAGAATACCTTTCCTCGTTCAAGGGACAGGGGCTCGATTTCGACGACTTCCGCGAGTATCAGCACGGCGATGAGGTCCGCTTCATCGACTGGAATGTCACCGCCCGCATGGGCATGGCATTCATCCGCAAGTTCCGCGAGGAGCGAGAGATGGCGATGATGCTGGCGGTCGATGTATCAGGCTCCGCCGACTACGGAAGCGTCGCAATGAGCAAGCGTGAGATCGCGGCGGAAGCGGCGGCGGTCCTCGGATTCAGTGCGCTGCAAAATGGTGACAAGGTCGGGCTGCTGATCTTTGCCGAGGAGCCTCTTTTATTCGTGCCACCCGCAAAGGGCACCCGCCACTTGCTGCGGATGATCCGTGAAATCCTAGTGGCCCGTCCGATCCGCGCCGGCACATCGGTGGCCGGGGCCTGTGATTTCCTGGTGAAGACCCTGCGCCGGAAATCCCTGGTGTTTATGATCTCCGATTTCCAGTCCGATCCGCTCGACAAGCCACTGGGCAAGCTTTCCAAAAAACACGATACCATCGCCCTCCGCGTGTCCGACCCCCTGGAGGCCGAGCTGCCAAGGGCGGGCCGCGTGGTCATGATCGATCCCGAGACCGGCCACAGCATCCAGGTCAATACCAACCGTGCTTCCCTACGCGAGGCCTACGCGAAAAAGACCGCTCAGCGAGTTGACCTGGCCAGCGCCCTTTTCAAAAAGCACGGACTCGACGTAGCCGAACTCGACACCGAACACGATCCCCTGCCCCGCCTCCACCAACTTCTCCGTCGCCGCAAGCACAAGCGCACCGCCTGAACGATGGAAGCCGAAACGTCATCGCTCGAACTGAAGCCACCGCCGTCGCCGGATGCCTATCTGCCGAAGCCAGGCTTCCCGATGCTGAGCGCCATCCTAATCGGCCTTGGCGTGCTCCTGCTGATCGTGGTCGTCATGAAATGGCGGAAAGTCGCGGGCAAGCCCAGCCCGACGAAGCTCCGCCGACTTGCCTACGAGTCCGCACTTCGCGCGCTGAATCAGGCACAGGCCGAAAGCGGTCGAGAAGCGGCCACGGTTTCCTCACTTGTGCTGCGCCGCTACCTGGCCACCGTCTCGGGCGATCCCGCTTTGTTCGAAACCCACGAGGAATTCATTTCACGCCATGATGCCCTGACCTCCCTTCCCGAAGAGGCCCGGCAAGCCGCAGTGGCGGGCTTCGACCGTCTCGCATCGCTCAAGTATGCCAAGGAACCGGGACGCGAAGACGCCGCTCCCGTCATTGAATCAAGCCGTTCGCTTCTCGAAACCCTCAACCGCTCGTTCGCATGAGGGACTTTCTCGAACACTTCCGCTTCGCCCACTCCGCGTGGCTCTTGCTACTGATTCCAGCGTTGTTGCTGCTCGCCTTGAGGCGTGGCCGTGGTGCAGCGGCGGCGGTGAACTTTCCCAATGTCCCAGTGCTACTGAGCCTCGGAAAGCACTCCCGCCAGAGCGCATGGAATTTCGGCCTGCCACTGGCCTGGATTACCCTGATCCTCTCCATCTTCGCCCTCGCGAGACCCGTGTGGCGAAACGAGTACCAAAGCCGCAGCGCCAGCGGCATCGACATCGTGATCGCGTTCGACGTTTCACTGTCGATGGACATCGACGATTTCAGACAGGACGGCGATGCCCTGCGTCGCATCGATGCCGCGAAGGGTGTGGTCAAGGACTTCATCACCCGTCGCCCCGATGACCGCATCGGACTCGTCGTCTTCGCCGGTCAGCCTTACAAGGTCAGTCCGATCACTCTCGATCACCAGTGGCTGCTCAAGGGCCTGGAGAAGGTCCAGCTCGGAAGCCAGGGCGAGGAAGGCACCGTGAAGGAGCAGGGCACCGCCATCGGATCCGCGCTTGCTGCTTCCGCGCTGCGTCTCGATTCGCGCGATGCCAAGAGCAAGATCATCGTTCTGATCACCGACGGTGCCAGCAATTCCGGAAAGATCTCCCCGGTCGAGGCCGCCGAAAACGCCAAGGAACTCGGCATTAAGATCTACACCGTCGCCATCGGCACCATCGAAGGCCGCGTTTCGGGAAACATCCAGCGCTTCCCCCGTCAGGAATTCGACCTGCCCACGCTCAAGAAAATCGCCGAGCTCACCGGAGCCGAGCACTACTGGGCGCAGAGCCTTGAGCAGCTCAAGGACAATTTCCAGACCATCGACCGCCTTGAAAAGACCGATGCCAAGGCGCTCACCGTGATTGAAGATACCGAGTTGTATGCTTGGTTTCTCGCTGGCGCGTTCATCTCCGCCCTCACCGCCGCCCTCATCCTGACGATGAACCCTCCGCTGACCGCCTGACATGTCCTTTGCCCATCCCACCTGGCTGCTGCTGCTGGTGCTCGTCCCGCTTCTCGCGGGCGTGGCCGTGCTGGTCGCACGCCTGCGCGGACAACGCTGGAAGTCGTTCGTGGCGGACCGACTGCGTGCGGCCCTGCTTCAGCGTTCGTCGTCTTTCCCGCAGTGGTTGTCGCTCACCTTCCTGCTGGTGGCTCTGGGCTTGATCATCGCCGCCTTGGCAGGACCCCGCGGTGATGCCGGCACCTCGGCGGAGAAAGTCCTCGGCCGGAACGTGCTCTTCGCACTCGATCTCTCGCGCAGCATGCGTGTGGCCGACGTGAAGCCCGACCGCCTCGCCCAGGCGAAGGTCCTGATCTATGAGATGATGGATGCCATGCCGAACGACCGCATGGGCCTGATCGGCTTCGGCGGCACGCCCTACCTGTTCGCCCCGCTGACCATTGACCATGGAGCCGTGCATGAAACCGTCGAGCAGCTCGATGAAACCTGGATCCCCAACGGCGGATCCAGCATCGTCAGCGCACTCAAGCTCTCCATCGAGACCCTCAAGAAAACCGGCATCCGCAACAACGCACTCGTCCTGATCAGCGACGGCGAAAAACACGACGGCAAACTTGATGAGGTTCTCGCTGAAGCGGCGCGCTCCGGCGTTTATATTTTCACCGTCGGGGTCGGCACCGAGGATGGCGACTACGTCCCGCACGAAGGGTTTCCAGAAGGGAAATTCCGCGATAAGGACGGCAATCCCGTTATCAGCCGCCTGCATCCCGAGATCTTGAAAACGATCGCAGAAGAAACCAAGGGCCGCTTTGCCATTGCGGGCTCCGGAGTGGACATTCCCGCACTTGCCCGCTCGGCCATGGCAGATCTGGATCAGTTCGAGCTTCAGGGCCGCGAGAAGAAAGTCGTCGTGGAATTTTACCAATGGCTGCTCGGACCCGTCATCCTGTCGCTGCTCATTTCTCTGCTCGCCGCCACCCGCTGGCGCTCACTGGCCACCCGTGCGGTCATCGCGGCCTCCGTGGCGGGATCGATTCCAAGCGCAGGCGCGGCTACCACTAACGACGCAAGAGCCGCGCTGGCCGAAGGGCGTCATGCAGAGGCGCAAAGCGATTTCGAGGAGCTCGCCAAGAATGCGAGAAAGCCCGAGGACACCGCGCGATTCCGTCTCGGTGAAGCCTCCGCCGCCTATCAATCGAAGGAGTTCCGCAAAGCCTCAGGTGCCTATAGCGGCGCCCTTCTTTCGGACGACCCGGCAGTCGAGCGCAGTGCCCACCTCGGTCTCGGAACCGCGCTTTTCAACCTCGGATGGGAATCCCTGAGCAAGGGCGAACCCTACCCCCAGCCTCCGCCCGCCGATCTCGAATCGTTCGATACCCTCGTGAAGGACGAGCTTCAAAAGTGGATGCAGAGCGAGCCCCCGGAAGCTGGGGAAAGTGAGGGCTTCAACAAGTTCGACAGCCTCGTCGTCAACTGGTCCGATGCCGTTCATCACTTTGATTCCGCCCTCAAGTTGCGACCAGGCGACGAAGACGCCCGCCAGAACCGCGCGCTGGTCGTGAACTATCTCGATCGACTCGACGAACTGCTCAAGCAGGAGTCCGACGAGGCCCAGCAGTCTCTCCCCAAGGAACCCCAGCAGGGCGAAGGCGATCCAAAAGACGGAGATGGCGGTGATCCGAAGGACAAAGGCGAACCAAAGGACAAGGGCGACGGCGACAAGCCGAAGTATCAGGGCAAGGGCGATGAACCCAAGGATCAGGGCGACGGCGGCGACAAGAAAGATCAGAGGGACGGCAACGGTGGCGACGACGAGAAGAAGAAGGCTCCGAAGCCCCCGAAGGAAAAGCCCGGCGAAACCCCGCGCGAACGCGCCCTGCGCATCCTCGGCGACAATCAGGATATCCAGAAAGGGCCACTTTCGCCCGGACGGCATGAATTTTCGAGACCCGAAAAGGACTGGTGACATGACCATGAACACTTTCATCCACAACCTCCTCAGACCACTCGGTCTCCTCCTGCTGCTCGCCATCGGCGCTTCCGCCTCGCCAGCGGTGCAGACCACGCTGTCCAGTCGCTTCCTCGCCCGGGGCGAAACCGCGCTGTTGGAGATCCTCGTCACCAATGGCCGCGCCGGCGGAGAGATGCCGACTCCACCCGTCGTCGCGGACGTGACGATCCAGCCGGCCGGATTTGGCAACAAACCGATGCGTGGCAATCGCCTCGGCCAGGTCTTCCAGTATCTTGTCTCCAGTTACAAGGAGGGCCGCCATGTGATTCCCTCGATGTCGATCACGGTCGATGGCGCTCAGGTCACCACCCCACCGATCGACTTCTCGGTCTTCAATCCCGATGAACTGAAATGGTCCGAGGCCACCGCCGGCACGGTCAGCTTCCGCTACGCCGCCGCCTTCCGCGTGATGAAGGCGGAACCCTACGAAAACGAAGCAGTGCCGGTTGAGATCAAGCTCTACGTGCCCAGCGACCTCGCGGTCGAGGATTGGGGCATTCCGGAATTCGAGCGCGATGGGGTCACCAGCTGGCGCTTCGAGCCCGCCGATACCAAGGGCACCGTCAATCTACTAGGCCGACCGTACTACGCCATCGGTTATCCAAGCACCCTCTCGCCCACGAAGTCCGGCAAGGTCTGCATCGGACCCGCCACACTTCGGCTCGTCACCCAGCAAGTGATCATGGATGGCTTCATCCGGCGCGAATACGTCCCTTCCAACCTGACCATTCCGAAGCTGGAAATGCTTGCCAAAAAACTCCCCCCTGGCGCGCCCGAGGGGTTCTCCAACGCCGTCGGACGCTTCACCGCCATCGCTAGCACCAGTCAGACCGAAGTCCGCCAAGGCGATCCTGTCACCGTCGAGATCGAGATCAACGGCACCGGCAATCTCGATACCCTCGATGCCCCCAAGCCAATCGACGACACCGGTTGGAAGATATACGAATCCTCCGCCACAGCCCGCGGGGACGAGCGCCGCCAGGTCTCCGGCATGATGGTGTTCCGCCAGTTCATGCGCCCGCTTTCCCCGAAAACGGAGGTGCCAGCTTTCCGACTGGTTTACTTCGACCCTGAGCTCGCGAAGTACGAGACCGTGCTCACCAATCCCATCCCGCTGAAGGTCATCGCCAGTCTCAAGGACACCAGCGCGGCCGGCACCATCGTCGCCCCGCCGCAAGCCGCCGGAATACCGGTCGAGCGAATGACAGACATTCTCGGCCTCTTGCAGCCCGCCCAACTCATCATGCCTTCTGGATTCGCGTTCCCTTCCTGGACGCCACATCTCCTCGCCGGACTGCTTGCCCTGATCCTCGCCCTCAAGTCCCTTTGGATGCGCCTCGGCCACCACTTCGTGAAAGACCCTGTGGTGGTTGCCCGTCGCTCAGCCTTCAAGACACTGGAGCGCGCCAACACCCCGGATCATCCCGGCTTCTTGCGAAAGGTGGGCCATTTCATCGAGGAATGGCTCGGCGAAAAGGCGCGCAAAGACCCGGCCCTCCAAGCCATCCTCGAAGAACGCGATTCACTCTGCTTCAGACAGGAGGCCACCGCCACGACATCGATCGACCGCCGCCGTCGCAGTGAAATCCTCGGCCTCCTCCGCAAGGCCGCTTGGCTGTGGCTGTGTTTCGCCTGGCTTGGCACCGCGACACCAAGCCGTGCCGAAGAATCCGCCGCCGCCGTTCAGACAAGCGCCACCGCCGCGTACGAGGCCGCCGACTACGACCGAGCCATCACCCTTTGGTTGGAGGCCGGCCCCTATGACCGACTCTCGGCCGACACTCTCTACAACATCGGGAACGCCTGCTATCGGCTCGGTTCCCCCGGCCATGCCGCGCTCTACTATCGCCGCGCACTCGAGCGAGACTCCTCCCACGTCGAGGCCCGCCAGAACCTCCGCTTCTTGGATCGGAAGCACGGCTCCATCACCGTCACGAGGCCGGATTACCAGTATGTCCTCGCCCGTCTCCGCCTCGACACTTGGAAAAACCTCGTCTGGACAGGCGCCTGGATGGTGGGACTTGGCATCCTCGTCTTGACCGCCACCCGCCCCGGCGCGCCGGCCCGCTTCGCCGGCATCTGTGGCTTCATCCTCGGACCCATCCTCGCCAGCGTCGGCGGCCTCGCCTGGTACTACTTTCCCGACGATTCCCAATTCGCCAGCTACGACAAGCAAGCCGTCGTCATCACGGAAAAAGCCACCCTTCACGCCGACGCCGCACGCACCTCCCCGGATGTCATCGATGCCCCACAAGGCTCACTTTGCGAGATCCTCAAGCTGCGTGGCGACTGGGCCTACATCGGCTTCGCCACCAAAACCCGCGGCTGGATTCCGATTGATCAGATCGAACGCATCAAGCCCGACACTGCCCCACGGCCGCCCAAGATCGCCAAGCCCAAGGCCGACGGAAACAGCGCGTAATCCTTTTGCAAACTGCAGGGAAATAGAACCGCGATCAGCTTTCCCGACCGTCTCGGGCGCTTCAGTAGTGAAACTCGCCGATCGTGTTCATTAACTTCAAGAGGAAAATAGAACCGCAAATTAATGAAAATGAATATTGATGTTAAGATGCTTATGGGAAACTGAAACCCAACCCTGTGGGTGAACTGCGCGATCAAACCTACTCTTTGATTATCTGCGTGAATCTGCGTCCATTGGAGGGAATTATTTCGATCAGCCATCCGGAAAGTCAGATCGAGCGCCACGGAATCGCCATTGAGCGCTTGTTCCGCCTCGATACCACCGGCTTCCCCAACCAGCCCGTAACGCGTCGCCTCGCGGCGATCGCGAGCCTCCATCAGCAAGTGCAGTTCCTCTTTGGACCGCGTTAGGGGGTAAGGACCGTTTGGAGCATGAGCGCTTTTTTGTTGAAGGTTCCATCTCGGACTTCCACGACTGATTCCCGGACAAAGGAGCCTTTTTCATCGTAGTGTCGGATGGCACAGGCTTGGAGCACGCCGGTGGTGTTGCCCTTCTCCGCGCAGCTGAAGTTTAGAAAAAGACGTCCATCGCCACCGGCCGCAGGGCCCAATTTGCTGACTAATGGGGTGAGATCGATACCGATTTCGAGCGGACTTTCATCACGAGGCCCACCGAGAGGGACTTGGCCAACGTTGTCCTTTCGATTGCCGAAGAGCGGCCAGCCGTTGAGGACTTGTGGAGCGAGCTCGTGTTCGGGTTTGGTGGCGTCTTTCTTGCCGGCGATGCCGATGGTCACCCGTAGGTCCGAGCGCTTGTTGCAGGCGAGCTTGAGTTTTAGGGTGCATCGGGGAATATGTCGGTAGACCTCGATCCGTCCAAGGTAGTTTCCACGCTCCCAGGTGGGATCGACCATCGCGCCATAGAGCAGGTAGATTTTGCCGTCTTTCGACCAGGTTTTTCCCCATGAGTTGACCACGATGAAGGCTCCGCGCTCGTGGTCCGCGAGGGTGACTTTTCCGTCGCCGTTGGTGTCGATGTCGTTGCTGACTTTTCCATCGCCATTCACATCGAATCCAACCTGGTCATCGTATCCCACACAAGTGATGCCATGGCCGAAACCGCTGGGCCCCCAACGGATCCACAGGTCTTCACCCGCCAGATAATCTCCTTCGGGAATCGTCCTCGTGACCTTGTTGAGCTCGCCCATCCGTCCGTCCAGCGCCAGCAATCCGCCGATCGATTCCTTGCCGGTTTTAGGCTGATTGCGATCAAAGAGCCAGCCGCGGGCTTCGTTGATCTGTGAGATGGTGGCGGTGGGGGTGTAGCGATAGCCCGAGACGCGATACTCCATCGCTTCGCGCCAGATGGCATAACCGTTGGCCCACGAGCCGATCTTGTCTTTATCTCCTTCCACACGTCCGTAGGATTTGACGGTGGGAATTCCGATCTGCTTGGCCACTTCCCAACCATGATGCGCTTCCGATCCTTGGGCACTATCGGCACCATTGCACATGTTCCAGGAAAAATCGGCGGGAAATTGCGTGGCGGTGGTGCTGGCCTCGGTGCCATTCAGGACATTCATTTCGTAGGTAAAGATCGAGGCAACCGCCGTGAACTGACCACAGGCCCCTCCCTTCTGTTGGTAAATCGGAGGGAACTGCGGGCGGGTCGAGTTATCGACGCGGGACGGCAATCGACTGATGTCGACGGGCGTCTCGCCAACGTCAGGACCCCTCGCATCACCCCATGTGTCGTAATTATCCCCCATCGAACTAGGCCGCGAAAACGGCTTGGGATAGGCGGCGCAAGCGGGACTGTCGGCATCGTCCGCCATGACGGGAGTGATCGAGGCTGAAATAAAGACAAAAGAGGCGAGCTTGGGATGGCGGAGGATGGATCTCATTAGAAGTAAAATGGTGGCGGGTGATTTCTGGAAATCTTAGAAGTTGCTGGGGTTTATTGTTCATTTTTGCCTATGGGCCAAGCGGTTTGCGGCTGGGCGGATTTCTCCTCCCAAGGAATATGTTTGGGCCGGAGGGGCGGACTCCCGTAGGGTTGCGTCGACAAAAACAAGCAATGCCTGAAGAAATCCGCCACCTCCGCACGGAGGACCTGAAGATCGTCTCCCGAATGAAGAAAGACAATAAGTCGCAACCGCTGGTCGATTCCGTCCGCAGGCTCGAAGCGCAAATCGAAGCCGAGCTGGTGAGCTGGAGTGCCCCCGAAAGTTGATCCACTTCTGATGAGAGTTGGGGTTGGTTTTTCGGCTTGTTAGGTAGAGTGGACAAATTTGACTGATTGAAAGCAAGCGACTTCCACGTATTGGACTTCGATCATGCAAAATCTCGCCGACGCGATGCCAGAGCCGCTTTTCGAACGCCTAAAAAAATTAACTTAACTCGGCCAAAGCCGAATCTAACATTTTAAGATCTGGCCGTCCGCCAGCCAATCTTCGAAAAACTTTTGATGGGATCTGGTGGATTCTGGTTACCGGGTGCCGGATCATCCACTACACGATGGGAGCATGGCTGACGCGTTGACCTCAACCTTGCGACCGGGCAACCATCGCCTGTTCCAGCGCCTCCAATACCTCCGGGTAACTTTCCGTTAAGCGCTTGAAGCGGCTCTGGCTCAGACTCAGGCAATCGACGTGGGTGATGGCACGCAGTGACGCAGTGCGAGGTACCGACCTCAAGAGGGCAACCTCGCCGAAATGATCTCCGTCACCCAGCACTGCGAGCTTGGTTTCAACCCCGCTTGCGTCTGTAGTGAAAACTTCCAACTTGCCTCGGACGGCAATGTAGAACTTCTCCCCCTTGTCGCCCTGTCGGATGGCCAATATGCCAGGCTCAAAAACCTCGGTCGTGAAATGGCGGCAAAGTTCCTTGAGCGTGTGATTGTCCAATTTCGAAAAAATGGGAATCAGTTTCAAACGTTGTGGTTCAACCGCCATCTTCCCGTCATGTTCAACTATGAAACCATGCTGCTTCTCCCACAATTTCTTGTAATAGCTATTCCGAGACATGAGATCCCCGAAACTGCCGGACTCGGCGATACGCCCTTGGTCAACGACCACGATCTGATCGAAATTCCTCGAGGATGACAAACGGTGGCTGACAAGAATGACTGTCCGTTTGGCTGCTAGGTTTGCAATCAACGTGTTGATGGAGTCCTCGGTGACGGCATCCAGCATGGACGTCGGCTCATCCAATAGAATCACGCTGCCGTCCTTCAACAAGGCGCGGGCAATGGCGATGCGCTGCCGCTGCCCCCCGGAGAGCGTTGTCCCTGCATGGCTAACGATGGTCTCGTATCCCTCCGGCAGTGTCATGATGAAATCGTGGATCTCCGCATGGGTGGCCGCCAGCCGCACCTCCTCGTCAGTCGCATGCGCCTTACCATAGCGGATGTTCTCGGTAATGCTCCCGCGGAACAAATGATTCTCCTGCAGGACGTTTGAAAAATAGCGGGCAATTGAGGTCACGGCGACATCTCTCCCTGAGACTCCATCATAGAAAACTTCACCCGTTTGCGGCTGGATCAGGGACATGAGCAGTTTCAGCAATGTACTTTTCCCGCTGCCGCTGGGACCGACAATGGCAACTGACTGCCCCGCCCTGACCAAGAGGTTGACATCACGGATGATCGGGAGGCCCGGTAGATAACCAAAGCTAACATCTTTCAACAAGATGTCATGCTGGATACCGGAAAGCTCGATGCCATTCCTGCCCGTGGTCCGGACCTCAGGTTCCGTGAGCAACTTTTCGATGCGCTTGCACGGACGCGTCGCATTGATGAAGATGAAATAATGCTTGGAGAGCCTGCTTGAGCTACCCGCGATTTTACGAAGTATCGCAAATGCTCCGATAAAGGAGCCAATGGTCAGGGTCCCGTTGATCGAAAGAACCGAGCCGATGATCACAATCACCGCCATGCTTCCATTCATGATGTAGTCCGAAAGAATTGGCGTGATGTTGACATAATAGTAATAATCCGACGACGTTGCGTAATATTGACGATTGACGCGTTCAAAACGTTTCTTGAAAAAGTCATTGTGCCCAAACGCGCGGATAATCAGCCATGAGTGGAGGAAATCCTCCACCGACGCCAGCATCTCGTTCTTCAAGCGTCTGCTGTTGCTGTTGAGCATATCTTCCTTCGGCGCCACCACGGCGTATGCGAAAAACCCCAGTGGAACAAGGAGCGCTGCCACGATCGCCAGCCTCCAGTCGATGTAAAACATGGTCAGCAAACTTCCCAAAATCAACAGGACGGTTTCCAAGAGCGATGGCAAAGCCCGGGTCATCGACGCTTCGAGTTTATCCGAGTCACCGGAGAACCGCGAGAGCACATCAACCGATTCGATGTTGGTGAAATAGCCCAACGGCAGAACCGTCAGCTTGTTCACCATGGAGGAACGCAGACCATCCAGGACCCGGCCCCCGAGGATGGAAAGATACCTCAATTGCAAGTAGGAACCTGCCGCTCCCAGCGCCAGAAGCGCCGTAAGGATGATGGCAACTTTGGCAAGAAGGCCCCAGTCCTTGGCGGGGACCACCACGTCGAAAATATATTTGAATCCGAGTGGATAGAGAATGTGGAACCCCACCTGCCCGGCGAGTCCAAGAAGAATCATGAAAATCAGCCGCCAATTGCCTTTCAGCAATCTCGCGTAGTAGGTCAAAAGGTAAACTGAATTCGAAGTTGAATTGAGAACCAATGATTCCGACGGATTTTTCTTGACCGAGGATGATGCGGAAGTGGGGTTTTTCACGAGATATGAAAAGATGATGGAAGTGGGGGGGGCAAAGCTTTGCTCCAGGCTATTTCCCATCTGCCGACAGTAGCAGCTGAAGCCGGCCTTCGCCAGGATCCGGAATGACCGGAATTCCATCCGAGTGGGTCATGATCCCCTGGGAGCCAACCGATTCGGCTGAATTCATCCATTTTGATGATCTTGTCATAGAAGCTTGGGACAAAGCTCGCGCCTTACTAAGGATGAGAGTGTGCACGGGGAATACATGGAAAGGAGTTGCGGAACCTGCGGAACCCTCTAGGCTCCTCGATCAGTTTCTATCCGCCGGCCCTGGGACGCTAGTTGGGAAGGGTGACAAAATGGACATAAATGGATCACACTGCAGATATTTTCAAGGTGGAATGACCGCATCCGAGATCGCTCAAATGACGATCTCGCGGCCTTCGGCAGCCAGTTCAATCCGGAGCTGAGGGGCCAGGCCCGCCGCCAAGTCCCTTGCTCGCGCGAGCATGCCATCCAAGAAATCGTCTCCGTGAGCGGGGTCATGATGATAAAGATAGAGCTGCTCCGCCCCGGCACGGCACGCCAAAGCAACGACTTCTGTAATGCAACCATGGCCCCACCCCCTACGGGAAGCCATTTCGGCACAATCATATTGGCAATCCGCAATCAGGACTTTTGCCCCCCGAATCGTTTCCACCAGTTGCGGATCCTCTTCTACAACCGATTCATGATCGCTAAGAAGCACAATAGGGCCAGCCGAAGTTTCAATACGGAAGCCCGTGCACAACCCTGGATGGCGGGTTGCAAAGGGCCGTATCGCCACACCTCCGATCATCACAGCGAGACCCTCTCCCAGATCAATGTTCTCAAACGAGATCTTGGCCTCCATCATCTTCAAAGGAACGGGAAAGCATGAGTTTCCGTCCATCTGTTTCTCGTAAGCGGCTTGCAGTCCGGCAGTTCCCGAGCTCGATCCCACCATACGGATCCGGCTTGTAGGAATATACGCGGGGGTGAAAAACGGAAACCCTTGGATATGGTCCCAATGAGTATGGGTATTAAGAATCGTCAGGCTTATCGGTTCGCCGCCGAACTCGTGCATCAGGGAATTCCCCAAGGCGCGGATTCCGGATCCCGCATCCACGATGATGAGCTCCTTGCCAACGCGCAATTCAATGCAGCTGGTATTTCCTCCATAACGGAGCGTCGAAGGACCCGGGGTTGGGATGGAACCGCGCACTCCCCAGAAGCGGATGACTGCCGCCGCGGAGGGATGCGGGTTGTTGTGGTGGCGCATGAGGCTCTGATTGTTCCGTAAGTTTAGCGAGCGATCACGCCAACAGGCGAGCCGGAACGAATATTAAACCGGAAGGGCCGGTTGAGCGCGTGCTTTGAGGAAGAAGGTTTTGACCTGCCCGAGCCCCTTGCACTCAACAAACCCCCGTTCCTCGGTCAGAAAATCACCTCTCAGCGCCTGCTGGGTCTGTTCGGATAGATGAACCATGCCAGGAAGCCCCGAGGACTCCATCCGGCTCGCCACGTTGACCGTGTCACCCCACAGATCGTAGGTAAATTTGATCTTCCCAATCACTCCAGCCACCACCGGCCCGGTGTGAATGCCAACGCGCATCTGCAATTCCGTCCCGTTGATTCGATTGATCTTTTCCAAAGCGGAAACCATTTCGATCGCCGCCGCAGCGACCGCCTGGGCGTGGTCATCGCGCTGGGTGGGGAGGCCTCCTACCACCATGTAGCAATCGCCAATGGTTTTAATTTTCTCCACCTGATACTGCTCAACGATGGTATCAAACGCGGTGAAAATACCATTGAGCATGGTCACTAGATCCGTTGGAGAGGTTTTGCGGGACAAGGCTGTGAATCCGCATAGGTCGGCGAACATCACCGAAACGATTGCGTGTCCGTTAGCGATGGTCTTTTCCCCGCCTTTCAACCGGTTCGCAATCGCACCCGGGAGAATGTTGAGCAGCAGCTTTTCAGATTTCTCTTTCTCGATTTCCACGAGCTCCTTTTCCGCCTGTAACTGCGCGAAGCGGAGGCGATCAAGATCCTTGAGCCGTTTCTTTTCCAACGCGGTGGTCACGCGGGCGCGGAGAAGTGTGGCCGGCGGCGGCTTCGGCAGATAATCCTCAGCTCCCGCCTCGATGCAGCGAACAGCGGTTTCCACCTGATCTGCCGCGGAGATGACTATGACGGGAACGCCACTGATCGAGGGCTTGAGCCTCATGGCTGCAAGCACCTCCATCCCGTTCATAACCGGCATTTCCATATCCAAAAGCATCAGATCATAAGGCTTTTCCAGCAGTTTATTGATCGCATCGGAGCCATCCACGGCTTCCGAGATGTTTGTAAAGCCAAGCTCCCTCAGCGAGCGGCTCAAGGCGGCGCGCATCATGCGGCTGTCGTCAGCCACGAGAACCTCCGACTTCCTCAGAGTTGAATGCACTTGATCGGGCACGATGGATTCAGGGTCTTTGCTGGAGGTGTCTTGCAGGTCGATCATTGGGAAGACTTGGTTCGGATTGAATCATGGGACGGAATGGAGAATCATTCCTCGGGGAGACGCTCGAGGGAGAGCACCCGGGATGCCTTGTCGAGAAGCTGGGCGTCCTCAAAGGGCTTGGTGACGTAGTCCCTTACACCCAAGCGGGCCACCGTGGTGATGATTTCAGTACTTCCGTCCGCCGTGAGCATAATGACTGGAGTGCGTTTCAGCTCGGGATCGGCCCTCAGCTGCCTCAGCATCTCGACCCCGTCCATCACCGGCATGTTATAGTCCAGAATGATCAGCGCAGGCTTCTCCCGGCTAGCGACTACCAGCCCTTCCTCACCATTGCCCGCCTCATGGAGCTCACATTGAAACGGGCGGAAAACCCGTTTGATGACCATGCGGATGGCTTTGCTGTCGTCCACACTGAGGATTTTCGGAATCATGGCTGAAAGGTTCGGATTTGGATTTGGAGATTGATCGAATGGCCGTCGCACGCCCACATTCCTTCGAAATGCTCAAAGCTTGAGGTGTGGTGGAGGTTGATTCGGGTGCCAACCGTCACGGTCGGAGTCGCGAGGGTTCCCGAGAATCCGGCTGCTGCAAAATCGGACTTTAGCCTTCCTGCCACCATGTTGCAGATCTCGCCCGTCACGTCCTTGACGTCGTCAGGCTCTCCTTCGCCGCCGATCAGGATTTCCGTGACTTTTGCGGCGAAAACCTCTGGAAACTGCAGCAGAACGGATCCTTTGAGTCTCTCGCCGATGATCGCAACCGTTGCATGGACTTGATCCGAAGGATCATTGAAGACGTCCTGTGGCACGAGCTGAAGCTTCAACTGTTTGAGGAAGACCTCCGCAAGTGCCTGTCCCGCCGCATTTTGTAGTCTCTCGCTCAAATTTTCTAAATTCATTATCTGACACTTTCGGTGTGAATGTCAATAATGGCTCGTGCCATCCGGGTCAAGGGCACCACCTTGTTGGCGGCACCCAGTTTGATCGCAGCCTGTGGCATGCCAAAGACCACGCAGGTCTCCTCAGCCTCGGCAAAGGTCGCGGCACCCGCCATCTGCATCGCCTTCATGCCCTCGGCACCATCGACCCCCATGCCGGTGAGCAGGATTGCGACGGCATGAGCCCCGGCGAACTGCGCCGCGGACCGGAACAGGATATCCACGGCTGGCCGGCAATGGTGGACGGGCGGGGACTGCACCAGTCGCGCCCGGTAGCCCATCCCCGCCGGCTGGAGTGCCAGATGAAAGTCTCCGGGGGCCACATAGCACTGCCCGGCGCGCAGCTCTTGGCCATGCATCACCTCACAAACCGGAAATGGACAAAGGGCATCGAGATGATGAGCCATGATCCTCGAGAAATTGGCAGGAATGTGCTGCACGATGACGATCGGCGGCAGTCCTTTGGGAAGGCTGGGCAACAAGTAGCGCAGGGCTTCCACCCCGCCGGTGGAGGAGCCGATCACGATGACCTTGCGCAGCGAGAACCTGCCGGGGGGGAAGCTCAGCGGCTGCCCGGCGGATTCAGCGGCTCTTGGTGCGGGTGCGGGTGCGGTGCCCGGCTTGCCTTTCCTGCGGGATCGTGCCGCGGCTTTGACATGATAGCAAAGCAGCCGTGACATCTCCAACAGATTGCGGCTGCCATCCGGCTTCCCGATGACATCCATCGCCCCGGCATTCAGTGCTTCAAGCGCCCTAGCGGAGCCTGCCTGGGTGAGCGAACTGATGACCACCACGGGAATCGGATGGTGTTCCTGAAGAATCTTGAGGAAGGTCAGTCCGTCCATCCGCGGCATTTCCAGGTCCAGCGTGATGACATCCGGCTCAAGCTGAAGGATTCGCTCCCGAGCCTCGTATGGCTCCGCAGCACCGCCAACCACCTCGATTTCGGCATCCCGCGAGAGAGCCTCGGTGATCGCCCTGCGGGCGAGAGCCGAGTCATCCACCACCAACACCCGGATTTTCCTCCCGGAGATCATGGTTTCTGATAGACCCCCTGTTTAAGTGGCTGCAGGCCGTGTCTGATTCCCATCAGGCTCTCCGAATGCCCCACGATCAGGCAGCCTCCGGGGGCCAGGTGCTGGGTTAGTTTCCTCACCGCAATCTCGCGCGATGGCAGGTCGAAATAAATCATCACATTCCGGCAGAGAATCACGTGCTGCTGGCTGGAAACCGGGTAATCCTGCTGGAACAGGTTCACGCGCTCATAGCGGACTTTCCTCCGGATCTCTTCCCGCACCTGGCAGTTTCCCTCCTGCTCACCGACACCTTTTTGAAAATAGCGTCCGAGAAGATCGCGAGGCACCGGATCGACGGCATCCAGCCGATAGATCCCGCGACGCGCGAGTTGAAGCATCCGGTTGGAAATATCGGACGCCTCGATCTGCCAGTTGACCGATGGATAGGCGCGAAGATGTTCGGACAGGACGATCGCCAGCGTGTAGGGCTCTTCTCCCGAGGAGGATGCGGCCGACCAGACCCGCAGAGGGGTGCCCGTCTCGATCAAACGAGGCAGCAGGGCGGGCAGGATCCTCTGTGTCAGGAAAGTGAAATGCTCCGGTTCCCGGAAAAAGCGGGTGTGATTCGTCGAGATTAGATCGACCAAATGCTCCAATTCCCCGCCCGCATCGGGCGAGCGGAGAAGTTCGCAATAGTCGTCATAGGAACCCAGTCCGAGGATTCTGAGACGCTTGCCAAGACGGTTGGCAAGCAAGGTTTCCTTGTCATCCCCCAGTTTGATCCGGCTGTGCTCGTAGACCAGATTCACGATGGTCCGGTAGGCCCCCTCCGAAAAGGCTGCCTGTTGGACGCGTTGACTTGATTGGTCCGGGAGCATGTGCAGCTGCTTCCTGATCAGAAGTTGCGGAAGTTGGCGGAGTCATCGTCACCTTTCGAGAACTCGTCATCTGGCATCGGGATCAACCGTGGGCTGGCTGCGGCAAAGGCCAGGCGTTTCTGGTGGTCATCGCCCTGCGAGGGCGCCGGCCGGTGAGCTCCGCCGGCAGGCGCACCCGTGTAGACCCTGGCGTTGCGATAGTTTGAAGAGTGGCGCTGGGCCATCTCACCGGCCTGTCCCGAGGAACCGCCACCGACCAGCTGCCGGAGTTGTCCTACCAGATCCTTCATGGTCTCGGCCTGTGCATCCAGTTCTTCCGCGGCACTCGCGCTTTCCTCGGCGCTAGCGGCATTTCCCTGGGTCACCTTGTCCATTTGAGCCATCGCATTGTTGATCTGTTGGATTCCCAGCGCCTGCTCGTTGGCAGCCGAGGCGATTTCCGCCACTAGGGCATCGGTAGCGCCGACCTTGTCGGTGATCATTTTGAGTGACTCGCCGACCTTGATCGAGCACTGCGAGCCGCTGCGACTGTTGGCGATGGCCGCCTCGATCTTGTCAGCGGTCTCCTTGGCGGCTGCCGCACTGCGCTGGGCAAGCGAGCGCACTTCATCCGCAACGACGGCGAATCCCGCTCCGGCCTCACCGGCACGGGCGGCCTCGACCGCTGCGTTGAGCGCGAGGATGTTGGTCTGGAAGGCGATCTCGTCGATGTTCTTGACGATCTTGGCCACCTCGGCGCTGGAGGTATTGATGTCGGTCATGGCTGCCATCATTTGCTCCATCGTCTGGGCACCCGCTTCCGACTCGGCGCGGGCTTCGGTGGCCAGAGCCTTGGCCCGTTGCGCGTTCTCCGCGGTCGCCCGGATCATGCTCGACATCTCTTCAAGCGAGGTGCTCGTCTCCTCCACGGAGGATGCCTGTTCGCTCGATCCTGAGGAAAGCTGGTTGCTGGCCATGGATACCTGGCGTGACGCGGAGGCGGTCTGCATGGCGCCTTGGTCCAGATTGGCTGCCAGAGCTTGGAGGGCTTGATTCGTGCTCCTTGAGATCGTCCAGCCCATGAAAACGGCCAGCAGAACGTTGGCACCCAGGCAGACGCCCACGTTCAGCAAGGTGGAGGAGGCATTGCGCTCGCCCGCCTTGCTGGACGAGTCCGCCAACCTTTCATTGTAGTCAATGTTCTCATCGAGGCACTCCTGGAACTTTTTGTAGGCCGGGATGGTGGATTCCAGCTGCACTTTGTCGTGTTCAACGTCATTGCCTTTCGCCAGCAGGTCGTAAGACCGCTCATAAGCGGGAAAATAGGCTTCCTCGGCCTTTTTCACCGAGTCAAAGATCCGCCGGTCTTCGGCATCGGAAATCAACTTGTCATAGGCATTGAAGAAACCCTCGATCGTCTTTCTCCGCTCGGGTGCCTCACGCTCGAACTGGGCGATGGCTTTCGGGTCCTTCTCGCCCTCCATCTGTTCCAGGTGGATCATGGTATCCCGGATCACCGCGGATGCGCTTGTTAGGGTGACGATGCTGGGGACCGAGTTTTCTCCGAGATCCAGGATGTTTTGCTTGAGACCGTTGGTCCGGAAGAGGCTGAATGCGCCAGAAGCGGTTGAGAGCAGAACGATGACGGTGAAGCCGGTTTGGATGCGGCGGGAGATGGTCCAGTTTTTCATGAGGATGGGGAATTGGTTTTAAGGCGTGAGTTGGAGATTACTTTGAACGAGAGAGAAAGGTGAGGCAGCAGGTCGCTTCAGTTGCCAATCGCAGGTTGGGTTTTGGCAGCCCCTTCCGGCAGGGAGCGGGTGACGGAAAAGTCGTCCGTGAAGATTTTTTCAATGTTTAACAACGTCTTGACCCCGTCTTGGCCGGTGGTCACGCCATCGATGTATTGGGTCTCCGGCGCACCACCGAAGTCCGGAGCGGGCTCGATGGATTCCGCACTGAGATGCACCACCTCCTCGACCGCGTCCACGATCGCTCCCATCAGGTTTTTCCGGCCGTCATGAGTGGTGATCTGGACGACGATGATGCACGCCCGTTCGCCATACTCGGCGATGGAGAGCTGGAACTTCGCCCGCAGGTCCAGCACCGCGATCACCGTGCCACGAAGATTGATAACTCCCTTGATGTGCAGCGGCATCCTTGGAACCGGGGTGATGGGGCAGAGCCGGATGATCTCCCTGACGTGCAGAACCGGCAGGCCATAAGACTCGTGCCCGAGCTTAAAGGTGAGATAGCGGTCGGACTTGGATTTCTGCTGGGAGCCTGTTGAATTTGCAATGGTGGACATGGGAGAGTTGGGGAAATTCTGGGAAATGGGTTGGCTGCCTTAGAGTCTGACGATCGTATCGACATCGAGAATCAAGCCGACGGATCCGTCACCGAGCACGGCTGCACCCGCGAGCAGGTTCTGGCCTTGGAAGGTATCGCCCAAGCTCTTGATCACGACTTCCTGCTTGCCAATCAGCTCATCCACCAGAATGGCGCGCATCGCATCCCCGGACTCGACCACCACAATGATGCCGTCCTCGGGAACGACGGCCCTCGTTTCGGTGCCAAGGAACTGCCCCAGGCGGAGCACCGGGGTCTGCCTGCCGCGCACCATCACCAATTCACCCCGCTCCTGAACGCTGTTGATCATCCCTGCGCGCGGGCGGAACGACTCACGGACGGAAATGGTCGGGATAATGTAGCGGTCCGCACCGACTCCGACCATCAGCCCGTCGATGATCGCAAGAGTGAGCGGCAGCAGGATGTGGAACGTGGAACCCTGGCCAAGTGCCGACTGGATTTCGACTTTGCCGCGCAGGCTTTCGATGTTCCTTTTCACCACGTCCATGCCGACGCCGCGGCCGGACAGATCCGTGATGCTCTCCGCGGTGGAAAACCCTGGCATGAAGATCAGGTTGTAAATGTCCGACTCTGCCAGATCCGCATTCGGCTCCACCAAGCCGCGCTCGATTGCCTTGGCGAGAATCCTGCCCGCGTCGAGGCCTTTGCCATCGTCCTGAATCCGGATGAGAATGCCACCCCGCTGGTGAGATGCGGACAGTTTGACCGTGCCAAGGGCCGGTTTGCCTGCGGCAAGCCGATCCGCAGGCGACTCGATCCCATGATCCACGGCATTGCGGATCATGTGCACGAGGGGATCCCCGAGTTTCTCCACGATGTTCCTGTCGAGTTCGGTCTCCTCTCCCTCCAGAATCAACTGCACTTCCTTGTTCTGTTGGATGCCGATGTCCCGCACCAGCCGGGTCATTTTCTGGAAAGCGCTGCGGACAGGGACCATGCGCAGCGACATGGCATTGCGCTGAAGCTCGGAGGTCGTGCGACCCAACTGCCTGAGGCTGCGGGCCAGGTTGCGGCTATCCAGTCCTTGTACGTCGGGATCCTGAACCACCATGGATTGAGCGATGACCAACTCGCCCACCAAATCGATGAGCGCATCGAGCTTCCAAGTGTCAAGCTTGACAAACGCGGAACCGGATTCCGCGGCCACCGCGCGCTTTGATGGAGCTGCCGGAACCGCAACCTCCTGCCCGGGTGCCTGCTCGGGCGGAGGTTCCGGGGTGGGAACAGCGCTCTCTGTAGCGGCAGGGACCGGCACAGACAGCACCGGCTGGATCTGCACTGGAGCCGGAGTCGGAGCTGGAGCAACTTGAACAGCCGCAGGAGGCGCCGGGGCGGGGGCAGGCTCGCCCTTGAGGACCGCTTGGACCCGCAGGATCAGCTGACTCGTCGGAACGACGATGGGCTCGCCCGCATGAATCCCTTTCAGCTGCGCGCCAATCTCGTTGGTATACTGCTTGAGCGCATCTGCGCCTGCTAGAATCAGATCGATGACCGCCGTGGTCACCAGCAGCTTGGATTGCCGGGCGGCATCCAGCAGGGATTCCAGATCGTGCGCGAGATCCTGAAGCGCGGGAAGGCGCAGAAACCCGGCTCCTCCTTTGAAGGTATGGAACGCCCGGAAAATCGAATTGATCGTGGTGCTGTCCCGCGGGTTGCTCTCAAGAACCAACAACCCTTGCTCGATTTCCTGCAGAAGTTCCATCGACTCTCCGTGGAATTCATGCAGCAACTCGGCATCGTCCTTCAGATTCAAGACGATGGCTTTCTCCTCAAGGTCCGGCGTTGTGGTGGCGGTTGGCTGCGCGGCGGATGGAGGCATCTCCTCCTCCGCGTGCACCGCAATGGGATTGACTTCAAATAAGCAGTCTGGAAGCGCCTCACCATTCTCCCAAGCCACGAGGGCCTCTGCCATCCAGGAATGCCAGGAATTGAAGTTCGCGATGATCTCGGCCGGGAATTGTCCGTTGCCGTCAAAAATCAGTTCCAGCCATTCCCTCGCCGAAGCCACCGCCCCTCTCACTTCCGGCGGCCATGCCTCGTCCACCAGATCCTCCAGTTCCATCAGGATGCTGTTGATCGGCAGGAGGCCGGCGTCCCCACCTGGAGCCACAAAGGCCAGCTCCACGCCGAGCTGGCCATGCAGATGGTTAATGGATGAAAACGAGACAGACGGTAAAGCGGCGCTTGGCATTGATGAAATCAATTAATCCTGATAGGTTTCGGTAAGAGTTTCGCAAAACTTCCCGGCTCAAAAAAAGTGCATTTGGATTCGTGAAAATTTCGCATCTTTTTCGACCCTCTTGGAGGACGGTCGTCATCGATCTCCCGCCGCGACGGCCCGCGGACCCTGCGGCGCAGCCTCTGCCGCACCGCCGACGGTCAAGGGTGTTGTTCTGTTGGGTATTTTCACTTTTTTCGACTGATGCCTTAGAATCGTCGCCGGGCTCTGAGCAATCAAAATGTGACGAACGCAGTCAATTTTGTGACGAACGTGGCTAACAGGTGGTTTTTGGGGGGCTTGGTCGGGGGGGTATTGAATTCACCTGCCCCGCATTTTCTTCGCCATACTCAAGAGCGACATCACGCCCACGGCGAGGCCGACGGTCAGTGACGCCACCCGCAGTGCCATTCCAGTTGTTCTTGGAACGACGTGATCACGCCCACCACCGGCGAGGCGATTCCACTTCAGGCTTTGGAAACGTAGTCGAGGTCGATGGGCTGGCGCATGGTTAGCTTGGCGTGTCAATTCGGCTTGCCTGCGCGATGTCTCGGACACTCTCTGTCGCCGCTTATAGGTAGCGTGCTGCGTTGGTTCCCTGAGGCAAGCCGTTAATACGACTGGTCTGAAATTTTCAATGGTCAACGGTTTTGATCCCGCTTTCAAGGTGTTCAATGCGGGCTTTGAGCTGCTGGATTGACTTGATCAGAGGCGCAATGAGGTCCGCGTAACCAATAGAGACCCCCTTTTCCCCGCCCTCCGGTCCAACCCAATGGCTCTTTCAGGGGCCTCCCGCAGAAAGCAAATTCCTACTATGAGGTTGGTCAAGTCCGGGTGTGATTTTGTTTCTGAGTTTGGTTTCTTTTAGTTCGGTTTGTGGGTTCGGGATGAATGGTGATACCGGCGGTTTTGCACGAATGTCTTTCCCTCCTGGGTGGCTTCGCCGGGGTTCCGGCAAACGCAGCCTGCTATCCGCGCGTTTGCTTGATCGCAAGGCGCCAGGTGACTGATTCGGGTCGGGGAAGGGAAAAGCGGTCTCATCTAGCAACCGGACGTTTTTGACACGTTCATGGAATTTCTCAGACGCGCGACATTCGTTGCGGCGGTGGCCGGTCGGAAAATGTTAGTGGCTCAAGGTTGGTAATGAATGAGTGTGAGGTTGATGATCATCCGCTTCATGCCGCGCAGGGTAGATAAACGAGGCCGAGGTTTTCCGCGGTGGTTCGTCCGGTGAACACCCGCCACAGGTCCATGGCGAGTTGCCGGGCGATGGCGACCACCGCCTTCTTGCGTGCCGCACCGCCGCGCGCGGGATCGACGAGCACCGCTGGATTGCCGGGTGATTGGTCCGGCGCTTTTCTGACACTTCACCGCAGGACCGGGCACGCTTTCTAACAGCATTGCCGGGGGCGATTGAAAGCGGGCGAGAAATTTTAGGGTAAGAGAAGCGTTAACCGCTCTTTTTTCTGTTAGGCCGCAAACCCCCCGAACCCTTATGGGAGTATGCGCGCCCGACTGGATTCGAACCAGTGACCGTCCGCTTAGAAGGCGGGTGCTCTATCCAACTGAGCTACGGGCGCGTTGGGCAGGAGGTTGGCAAGGAATCCCGGGTAAGTCAAAACCCGATCCCAAATCCTCCTCGCTCATCGCCGCCGCGTTCGCTAGAAGAAGCCCATGAACCCACCGCCCATGGTCCCCTCGCGCCAGATCATGCAGGATGCGGAGCACATGAAAATGCTCTCCATCTTCTACTACGTCTTCGGCGGCCTCTCGTGTTTCGGCAGCCTTTTCGGAGCCTTCTACATCGTCATGGGCACCGTGTTCTCCCGCATCCTCGCCAAGTCCGCCGCCAGCAGCTCAGGCGGCACCCCACCTGCTGAAATGGGGTGGATCTTCATCGCCATCGGAATCTTCATCACCATTGCCTGCATCATCATGGGCGTCGGCAGCATCCTCACCGGTCGGTGGATCAGCGCCCGGAAAAACAAGACCTTCTGCCTGATCGTCGCCGGAATCTCCTGCCTCAGCGTGCCCTTCGGCACCGTCCTCGGCGTCTTCACCTTTCTCATCCTGTCGCGCCCCACCGTCGTCGTCCTTTTCGAAGGCCAGAGCCCTCTCACCACCCCCCACGCCTAGACGCGCCGTCAACGCTATCATCATTTCGTCTCGATTTTGTCCAGTCCCACCCCTCGCTTCTTGCGTATTCCCGATCCATTTTACGGCTGAGCATCCCGCCACCTGATTTCAACATCCCCGCCGCCCCGCCGCCCCGCCGCCCCCCCTTCCATCGTGTTAAAACTTCTCCTTCCCGCCTCACTCGCGATTGCCCTCTCTGGCTCCGCCTTCGCCTACGGGACCACCGGCCACCAGGCCATCGGCACCATCGCCGAACACTACCTCCAAGGCAGCCGTGCCCTCAAGGAGGTCCGCGCCCTTCTCAAGGAAGGAGAAAACCTCGACAAAGCCGCCACTTGGGCAGACCGCGCCAAGCTCCCCGACAAGTACCTCACCGCTGAAATGAAGGACTTCGTCGCTAACAATCCCGACCACCACCGTTTCCACTACTGCGACATCCCCTTTCAGCAAAAAGCCTACCGCCCCGGCCTCACAGGCACCGATCCGCACGACATCGTCCATATCCTCGAACTCTCCATCAAAGTCCTCCAGGCACCCGACGACAACGCCGCCAACCCCCTGAAAATCCACAAGCGCGTCGCCCTCCTCCTCATCGCCCACCTCGTCGGCGACCTCCATCAACCCCTCCACGTTGGCTGCAGCTACGTCGACGAAAATGACCAGTTCGTCGATCCCGAGACCGGTGCAAAAGGCCAGCCAGATGCCGGTGCCAACCACTTCCACGTCAAGACCCGCAGTGGCATCGCCCTCCACGGCTACTGGGACACCATCACCGTCAAACTCGCCCGCACCCACCTCGGCATCGACGACTTTCCCGGTGCCCTCCTCAAGACCCAGCCCGACCGACCCGAATGGAACGCCCAGGGCCCCGTCGCCACCTGGCCCACCCAATGGGCCACCGAAACACTCGGGCTCACTCCCCTTTGCTTCGAAGGCCTCGCTCCACACGACCGCCGTCTGGTTCCCAAAGATGAAAAGCAGGACGCCCATTTCGAGTGGAACGTCATCCTCCCCGACAGCTATCCCGTCAAAGCCCGCGACCTCGTCGAGACCGGACTCTCCAAAGCCGGCTACCGCCTCGCCATCCTCCTGAAAGCGATCTGGCCCGAGGAAAAGTGAGTCCGGTCGTCGAGAATTGATCAACGCAGATCCGCCTCCACCCATCGCTCCACCCCTCAAGCATCGATGAAAAACCTGCTCGCCTGGCTCTTCCTCCCGGCACTCAACTTCTGCTCGCCCACCTCGGCGGCGGAACTGAAGCCCAACGTCGTCTTCATCCTCGCCGACGATCTCGGCTGGGCGGACACGACGCTTTACGGACACACCAAATATTACAAAACGCCAAACCTGGAACGCCTCTCGAAACGCGGAATGACCTTCACGCATGCCTACTCGGCGAGTCCGCTGTGTTCGCCCACGCGGTCGAGCATCCTCACCGGACTCAGCCCGGCCCGCACCGGCATCACCGTGCCGGATTGCCATCTGCCGGAAGTCGTCCTGAACGCGACGACTGGCACGAAGGCACCGCCGACGAGTAAATCCATCGCGCCGAACCCGGTGACCCGCTTGAATACGACCTACTTCACGCTGGCCGAAGCGCTGAAGGGCGCGGGCTACGCGACCGGACATTTTGGAAAGTGGCATCTCGGTCCGGAGCCATACTCGCCCATCCAGCAGGGCTTCGATGTCGATGTGCCGCATTGGCCCGGACCGGGACCGACGGGCAGTTATGTCGCGCCATGGAAATTCAAGGACTTCGACGCCGATCCCGGCGAGCCGAACCAGCACATCGAGGATCGCATGGCGAAGGAGGCGGTCGCGTTCATGGAGAAGCATCAGGGCGAGCCGTTCTTTCTCAACTACTGGATGTTCAGCGTCCACGCGCCCTTTGATGCCAAGAAGGATCTCATCGAGAAGTATCGAAAGAGCGCGGACGCGAAGGATCCGCAGCACAGCCCGACTTACGCGGCGATGGTCGAGAGCATGGACGACGCGGTGGGCACCTTGCTCGACACACTCGACCGTCTGAAGATCGCCGATCGCACGATGATCGTCTTTTTCTCCGACAACGGCGGCAACATGTATGACAGGGTGGACGGGACCACGCCGACGAGCAACGCCCCCCTGCGCGGCGGCAAGGCAACGGTCTTCGAAGGCGGCATCCGCGAGCCTTGCGTCGTCTGCCTTCCCGGCGTGACCGCGGCCGGCACGCGCAGCGACACCGTGATCCAGAGCAGCGACTTCTATCCCACCATCCTCGACGCACTGGGCCTCAAGCCGCAACCCGAGCAGCGCTTCGACGGCATCAGCATCGCTCCCGCACTCAAGGGCCAACCGCTGACACGCGAGGCGATCTTCACCTACTTCCCGCATGACCCGGGTGTTCCTGACTGGCTGCCGCCTTCGGTTGTCGTACACCAGGGAGATTGGAAGCTGATCCGCATCTTCCACGGCGGCGAGAAGGGTGCGCATCGTTGGAAGCTCTTCAATCTGCGCGACGACCTCGGCGAAAAGAACGACCTCGCCCAGAAAGATCCAGAGCGTGTGAAAGCGATGGATGCGCTGATCGAAAAATTTCTAACGGACACGCATGCCGTCGTTCCTGTTCCGAATCCCGCATTCGACCCAGCGAAGTATCGTCCGGAGGACGAAGGCAAGCAGACGAACCAGGACAAGCCGAAAGCAAAGACAGGCAGTAAATCAAAAGCCGCCGCCACGCCTGCTGATGACAGTGATCCGAAACTCCAAGGCTGGAAGGCCCGCAACTGCACCGCCACCGTGAAGGACGGCATCGTAACCGTGCGCGGTGCCGGCGAGCCATTTCTTGGCGTGAGTGCGGGCATCGGAGGCCCGGCGAAAGTGAGCTTCCGCGTCCGCTGCGCGAAAGGCGGCGATGGCAAGGCGGAATGGCTTCCAAGCGACGGAATGGCGCGGCCCGTGCCCTTCAAGATCTCCGCAGGCGACTGGCAGGACATCGCGCTCGACCTTCCCGCCAACGGCCCGCTCGGCATCTTCCGGCTCTATCTACCCGCAAGCGACCAGCCCGTCGAACTCGACCACGTCGAACTTTCTGGCAAGGGCAAACCAAGGCGCTGGGATTTCTAAGAGGCTGCCTGAAAAAATTAAGCTGACGATCATGTCCGCTTTTTCTCGCCGCAGAGGCACCGAGGAAACGCTGAGATTGGTGGGGAAATCCCGACACCGTATCCTCAGAGACCTCACTCTAACTCCGCGCCTCTGCGGAAAATGGGCCCGCATTCAATCGGGCGGCTTTTCGCTATCGGCTGGGGTGGTTTATTGAAAACGCCAGCGACCCTCGCGTCGCCACAGTCGGGATACGAAATGGAGCAACCCTTCGCCCTGGATTCTCATGAGGAGGGTGACGTCTCCGTCAAGCCGTGCTGCTGTGGAAGGAGACGTCCACGCTCCTTATGTCCTATCTGAAGATATAACGAAGCCCCTCGACCTCGACCGCAGGAGGAACTCTGTTTTTCTCAAAGAGATCGTAGCCTTCCTTCAGGTTTTTCCAGAAGTCCTCCCAAGGCTGCCCGGCAGCGGTCGTTAGACGCTCCGAGGTCATGCGGAAGGGAAAGATATGGACGCGGAAAAAGGGCTGGCCGTTTTTCAGGGCGGCATCGCAGAGGGTGTAGATTTCCTCGATCTTGGCATCGGTCATCGCGAGGCAGCCGATGGAGCACTCGTTGCCATGAATCATGATGTAGGTGCCGGTCCGCTGGTGAGCGAGATCGTAGGCGTTCGGGTAGCCGAGGTTGAAGGCCAGATGAAACTGTGAGTCCGGCTTCATCCGTTCCGGGGTCACAAGGTAGAAGCCCTCCGGCACCTGGGAGTCGCCTTCGGCAAGCTTCGGACCGAGCACTCCGGAGGCTCCCGCGATGGGCCAGCTGCGGAAGAGCTCGAATTTCCCAGTCTCGCGACGGCGGGTCCATAACTCGAGCAAGCGCTCTTCCTTGAAGGCGCGGAGGAAGACCGGGTCGCCCAGATGCAGGGCCTTTTCGGAGAGGTCCTTTTCCAACTGCGGACTGACGCGGGCCTTGGCGGCAGCGGCGCGCTCGGGACCCGGTAGCGGCTCGGAAATTTCGGTCGGCACGGCGGCGGGTAGTGGCGATTCCTGGAGGTCGGCGTTCTTCGGCCGACAGGCGACCAAGGAAATCCCAAGCAGGCAAATCAGGCAACGGCGCATGCAGGTTCGGTCCGAGTGAGGGCTTCAAGCACACTTTTCAAACCAGCGACATCCCCCGCCTCAATCTCGGTGAGCAATGGATGCGGCGGCAGACCACAGGCGCGACTGGCGATGACCGGAATGCCGGAGGCCAGCGCGCGAAGGGCAATGCGCGGCTCATGCTCGATCCAAGCAGGAATCACGAGGGCGTTGGCGCTGGCGAGGTCGCCGAGCGCGGCGCGACGGTGCTTGATCGACGAGAGTGGATCGACGCTTCCTTCTCGGGCGGCACCAAGAACAAGTAGCTCAGTGTCGGTCCCGCTCAGGGCTGCCGCAAGCTCATGAATTCCCTTTCGCCCTAGCGCTGAGGCCGGAAAGAAAACTTTGAAAGGTTTATTTGAAACGGTTGATTGATACGAGCAATTTGGGAATAACCAGTCGACCAGCAGGGCTCGCGAGCCGAAGTGGGCGGCGATGGCGCGGTGTGGGGTGACCAATCGCGCGGCGGCGGCCAGAGCCTGGGTTTCGGCCCGGACCAGCGCGGGATCCGCGCGGAAATCGGCGAGGGTCCCGGACTTCGGATGAACTTTTGCTGCGGCGTCAAGTCGGGCTTGAAGTTCGGCGAGCGGCCAGCGGTTGACTAGGACATCGAAGGTGCGGCCCCCGAGGTGACCGGCTTTCCAGAGGTGGGGAAGGAGGGTTTGGGCGACGACCAGATGGCGGGCCTTGGGATCGAGCTGGCGGGCGAAGGTTTCCGCGAGCTGCCGCTGGGCTTCCAGCAGGAAGCGTTGTCTAACAGCCCCTTGGACTGGCAGGCGGCGTTGCCGGAAGGAGCGCCTCAAGGTTTCGAAAGTCGCGTGTTGCCGGTTCGCTCCGGCTGGGAAATGCCACGCGTAGTTGGGCTTGTTCCAACGTTGCCCGTCGAGCGGGGTGAGCCAGCGATCACCCTCGTGGGCGTGGCGCTGACACCAGTCGTCGAACTCCGGCCAGCGAGCGTCGAGCAACCAGGCGGTGTGCCCCGCGGCGGCGGCATGATCGCGATTGGCCGAGGGATGGCGGAAACACGAGGTAACGCCACAAGTCAGGCAATCACCATCCGCCGCCGCTCTAACAGGCGGGCCCTGCTCGAGAGGCGGACTGGAAACTTTACCGGGCATGCTGGAGTCCGTCGCGCGGATCGAGACGACAAGATGGGTGGCACTGAGGCGGCATTCGAGCCGCCAGGCAAAGGGGGCGACGAAGCGGAGATCGACATAATTCCAGAAGACGGTGGCGTCGTTTTCCGGCATCAGGGTCACTCCCGGCAGACTGCGTGAATGAGCGTGGCGCTCGACGACCTCGATACCCGCGTTGATGGCAGCGGCATGGAGAAGTCCGGAGAGTTGGCAAAGGCCGCCACCGAGGTTCGGAACGAGGCATCCGGAGCGGAGTTCGCGCCCGGCGGTGAAGCCACGGCGACGCGTGGTGCGGCCGAGTTGTTTCCAGAAGCTGAACACCTGACCGGCGGGAATTTCCAATCCTTGCAAGCGCAGGCAGGCGGCGCGGAGGTTCTGCACTTTCCCCGCGGTGAGTGGAAACTCCGCCTCGGTGATCTGGGTCCAAAGCGGGGCCTTGGTTTCGGCGATCACCGGAGCATCGATCGAGGCGGCTCCAACGGGGTGGACCGGCACCGGACTTTTCCGCTCAAGCCACCAGCGGCGGGCGATGAACACCCGGGTTTTGAGGAAGAAGACGACGGCCTCGCCGCGACCGGGCTCGTGATGCTCCACTTCGAGAGGGCTTTGCATAGGGCGACCCACAGAGGGTCCGCGAGATTACGCAGGGACGCGAGACAATCTGTCCGGGGAGCGATCGGGATTTTGAAACCACGAATTTCACGAAAGGACACGAATGGGGCTGGCCTGAATTTAGGTTTCACGCAGAGGCGCGGAGAACGCGGAGGGAAGAAAAGGTTGGGGATTTGAAAACCTGCCTTTCGGATTCGTGTCCATTCGTGTGAATTCGTGGTTTGAAATCTTCTGCTCCGGGCGCTCGACGCTGGCGAATCGCTCTGCTTTTCTGCTGGGACCATGGAGCAAGCAGCGATCGGAATCATTGGCGGCAGCGGGCTTTACGAACTGGACGGATTCGAGAAGTCGGAGGAGCGGATCGTTTCCACGCCATTTGGAGAGCCGTCGGACGCCCTAGTCGGTGGAACTTTCGGCGGACGTCAGGTGTGGTTTCTGCCACGGCACGGTCGCGGCCACCGCATCCTGCCGACCGAGATCAACCATCGCGCCAACCTATGGGCGCTGCGCAGCCTCAACGTCCGTTGGCTGATTTGCGTCACGGCGGTGGGGAGCTTGAAGAAGGACTATGTGCCGCGCGATGTGGTGCTGCCAGACCAGTTTTTCGATCGCACCAGCCGCCGCGAGCATCATACGTTCTTCGGACGGGGAATTGTCGGGCACGTGTCATTTGCCGAGCCCTTCAGCGCCGGCATGCGCGGAATCCTGGAGGAAGCGGCCACTGCGGCCGGTTGTCGGGTTCACGTCGGCGGGACCTACGTCAACATGGACGGCCCGGCATTCTCGACCCGGGCAGAAAGCGAGACAAACCGCAAACTGGGCTTCGACGTCATCGGCATGACCAATCTCCCGGAGGCAAAACTGGCGCGGGAGGCGGAGATCGCGATCGGCACACTGGCGATGATCACCGACTACGACTGCTGGAAGATCGAGGAGGAACCGGTGACCGCCGAGGCCGTGATGGGGCACCTGCACGCGAACGTTAGCGCGGCAAAGCGAGCCATTTCCGCTGCGATTCCCAAGATCCCACTCGTTCCCGACTGGCCGGAACACCGCTCGCTGGACGGGGCGATCATGACTCCGAAATCTCTTTGGCCGGAATCGGTGGCCGCGGAGCTTTCGCCCCTGCTGGCACGCTTTTCGTAGGGATTCCCTTCCGAAAACCGGGCGTGACAAGAACCGTCCATCCGGGGATAGTTCCTCATCAACTCCATGCGCTCCCCAATCGCCCGCCACATGAAACGAATCTTCGCCACGTTTTCGGTCGCAGTTCTCGGAATCACCCTCGGAAGCTGCAGCTCGGAAAGGCCCGTTGGCGGGCCCACAGGGCCTGCCGCAGCGGTGAAAACCACCCGCAACACCGACTACGTGACACCTCCCGTGCAGGGCCCGGTGCCGCGCAATCCGGATGCGCGGATGTCCTCGAATTTCCCGAGCACGGGCAACATCAGTTTCTCCCGCGTGCCGTCCGCCGGCCAATACATCGCGATGACCTTCGATGACGGCCCCCACGCCCAGAACACCCCGCGTCTGCTCGACATGCTGCGCGCCCGGAACATCAAGGCCACCTTCTTCGTGGTCGGCAGAAACGTCGATCTCTACCCCGGAATCGCCCGCCAGATCGTGGCGGAAGGCCATGAAATTGCAAATCACTCCTACACCCACCGCCTGCTGACCAAGCTGAGCGACGACCAGGTCCGCCAGGAGTTCGAGAAGACCCGTGATGCCATCGTGAGGGCCACCGGCATCCAGCCGCGATTGATGCGCCCGCCCTACGGGGCGCTGCTCCAGCGTCAGCGCGAATGGGTGCATGCCGACTACGGCTATCCGACGATCCTCTGGTCCGTGGATCCCAACGACTGGCAGCGTCCGGGCTCCTCGGTCGTCTGTTCGCGTATTCTGGCCCAGACCTCCTCCGGCGGCATCATCCTTGCCCATGACATCCACGCGGGGACGGTCGATGCCATGCCAGCGACCCTCGATGGCTTGTTGAGAAAGGGCTACAAGTTCGTGACCGTCTCGCAGCTTCTGACGATGCAGTCCGCCGGAGCCCCTGCCCAAGCCTCGGCCGAACCGAAGCCATTGCCGGCTCCCTAACACCTCTCGATCTCCTCCCCCCTTCGACTCCCGCCATGTTCGGTGAGCGCTATTTCGCGACGCGCGAACAATTGATGGAAGTGATGCGTGGCATCGTCGAACTCGGCGAGCAGACGCAGGCAGAGATCGGTTCGGAGCTGTCGAATGACGCCGTCCAAGAAGGCCTCACCACACCGTTCCTGTTCGTCGTCTCCGGCGAGGTCAACGCGGGCAAGTCCACTCTCGTCAACGGGCTTTTCGGCAGCGATTTGTGCAAGGTCAACCTCCTGCCTGAAACCGAACGCGTGACGTGGTATCGCCACGGCTCCACCAGCCGCGACGTGGAAATCACCCCGGTCCTGGAAGAGCGCTATCGCCCGATCGAGTTCCTGCGTGATTTCAACCTCGTCGATACGCCGGGCACGAACTCAGTCGTGCGCGGCCACCAGAGCATCACCGAGCGCTTCCTCCCTGTCGCCGACCTCATCCTCTTTGTCTTCCCGGTGACGAACCCCTGGGGCGCGGCCACCTGGGATTTTCTCAGCAAGATGCCGGAGGACGCCCTCCACCGGGTGGCCTTCATCATCCAGCAAATCGACCAGCGCGACCCTGCCGACATCCCCGTGATCCTGGGCCACATGCGGGACCTCTCGATGAAACGGATGGGCCATGTGCCTCCGATGTTTCCGGTTTCGGCCAAGCTGGCGATCGACGCCAAGAAAGCGCAGCCCTTCACCAGGGAGAAATGGACGGCGTGCGGCTTTCAGGAGCTGGAGGACTTCATTTCCCGGAGCGTCTGCCAATCCCCCCAGCGGGTGAAGCTGCTCGATACCTGGCGCCGACACGCGGCCGACGCCTTGGGGAAAATCGAAGACCGGATGGAGCAAACCACCCGCAATGCCGACCGTTGCTCGCGCTTCCTCACGGAGATCGAGCGGGAGATCGATGGATTGCAGAGCCAGTTCGTCATCCGCCTGCCGCGCCATCTAACAGGAGTCGCGGAGGTGTTCCAAGCCGAGGCCAGCTGGGTAGCGAAACGCCTGAGCCGCCGCCTCGGACCTGCGGTCACCCTGCTGAGGCTTTTCGTCGGCGACAAGTCTGGCCTGGAGATCGAAGCGTGGTTCATCGAGCGCCTGCAGGCGGCGGTCGAAAACGTGGCGGAAAAGGATGCCTCGGAAGTCGCGTCGATCTGCGAGTCCCACTGGAACACGCTCGTTGGCAGGGTCAAACGGGAGATCGGAGTGACGATTCCCGACGCCTCCAACATTCGAGTGGAGCTCGACGACGCCAGGAAGCGCTTTGTCAGAACGCTCGGCCGGGCCGCACACCAAGGGATTGGCAATCTCAAGGTCCGCCACGGCTTGGATGTCGCCCTTCGCCATCGCAACGCCGCGTTGAAGGCACTCGTCGCGATCGCCTTGCTGGGCCTGAGCGCCGGCGGCATCTGTGGCTATCTTTCCTTGTCGCGAAGCGCGTGGATCTGCATCGGCGGGTCGCTGATCGTCGCCACCTTTGCGCTGGTTTATGCGTTGCTGAGTCGGCGTGAAATTGTCCGGACCTTCCGTGAACGCCTGCTCGATACCTGCGGGTCCTTCGCCACTGCGCTGCGGGGCGAGTACGAGGAGGACCTGCGGGTGCTGTTCCAGGACTATGCCGGGTGCTTGAAGGATATCCGTCGTCACGTCGCCAACGGAAAGCTCGCACTGGAACCACAGCTCCAGCGCTGGAACACGCTCTTCCTCTCGCTTAAAATGATCGAGCAGGAGCTATGAAAAAGCCGCGACCCGGAACTCCGGACCGCGGCTGAGAGTCATTGGAAAAGATGTAAATCAGTTGCCGGCAGGAGGGGCACCTGGGCCGCCTTTTCCGCCTTTGTGACGGCCACCATGACCGGCAGGCCCCGGACCGAAGCCACCGGCTTCGTGAGCGGCCTTCTTCTCTTCTTCGCTGAGCTTGCCGTCGCCATCCTTGTCGAATTTGGCGATCATTTCCTTCTCGTGGGCAGCCTTGGCAGCGGCCCTCTCGTCGTCGCTGAGCTTTCCGTCTTTGTCGGTGTCGAACTTCTCGAGCATCTTCTTCTCGTGGGCGGCTTTGGCAGCGGCGCGCTCCTCTTCGTTGAGCTTGCCGTCGCCGTCCTTGTCGAACTCCTTGATGACTTCCGGCGGGAGCTTATGCATCGGTGGTCCTTTCGGTGCATCTTCGGCCTTGCCAATAACACCGGCACCCAAAAGGGCAGCCATTACAAACAGCGTGGTTTTCGATTTCATCGTGGTAATTTGTTCGAGTTGAGAGGGCTTTGAGGCTCCTCGTCTGGTTCTTGGAACCCCGGGCTCCGGAAAAGGTTGCTGAGGGATTTCGCGGAAAGATTTGCCACATCCCCCCTGCGCCAGCTTGGATGCGTGGGCACATGGCCGATTCACCGCCACCACCCGCGAGCTCAAGGTCGCGCACCTTCGTGCGCCGCTCGATCAGCACGGTCATCCTGTGGACGCTCGTGGGCTCGGCCTTTGCCAGCAAGCTCGCCTGGGCCTACTTCGCGCTGGTCGCGGTGCTTGCCCTGATTTCGACGCTGGAGTACTTCCGTATGCTCAAGGAGGCGGAGGTGAAGTGCTTTCCGCGCTTCGGGATTCTGCTCGCCGTCGCCTACTCCGCGGCGATCGGCTGGTTCTATCTGAACTCCGGACATCTCGCCTCCGGCGGAAAGCAGGAGCTGCCCGCAGAGTTCGACCTGATCGCCATTTTCATCGCCACCACCGGCGCCTTCACCCTGCAGCTCCGCTACCCCATCAAGGGCCTCGAGTCGCTGCAGTCAGTCGCGTTCAACGTCCTCGGGTTTGTCTACATCCCGGTGTTGTTCCACTTCGCGGCGCGGATGGTCTTCCTCGTGCCAGGTCCAGGACAGGTGCCCGGTGCCCTGCTGCTGATGCTCTGCTTGGCCGTCACGAAGTTCACCGACATGGGGGCCTATCTGATCGGCACGCTGATCGGCCGCCACAAGATGATCCCGCATGTCAGTCCCGGAAAAACCTGGGAGGGATTCGTCGGAGCGCTGATCATCGCCCAAGTGGTGACCTGTTCCTTTTACTACTTTTTCTCCGCGCCGGATCAGCTCGGCGTGCTCGGCGCCTGGCCTCATGTCATCGCCCTCGGCTTCCTCCTGCCGCTGCTCGCCATCGTCGGCGATCTCGCCGAAAGCCTGCTAAAGCGCGCGCTCGGCGCCAAGGACTCTGGCCAGATGCTTCCCGGCATCGGCGGTGCGCTGGATCTGATCGACAGCCTCTGCTTCACCGCTCCAGCCCTCTATTTCTATGTGAAATGGGTGATGCCCTGAACCTTTCCCATGTCCGCGCCAAGAAAACGCCGCGTCGTCCTCCTCGGGTCCACTGGATCGATCGGCTGTTCCACGCTGAAGGTCGCCCAAGAGCTTTCCGACCGCATCGAGCTCATCGCCCTCGCCGCCGGGAGCAATGCCGCCAAGCTCGCCGAGCAAGCGCGCGCAACCGGTGTGAAGCAAGTCGCCATCCACGACGCCTCAAAGGAAGCCGAGCTACGCGCACTGCTGCCGGATGACGTCAGCATCCACGTGGGTGCCGAGGGACTGGTCACCCTGGCGGAGCTACCAGAGGCCGACGTGGTGCTGGTCGCCATCGTCGGCACCGGTGGCCTCCATCCAGCACTCGCCGCGATCGAGGCCGGGAAAGACCTCGCGGTTGCCAGCAAGGAAATCCTCGTGATGGCCGGCGAAACAATCACTGCCGCCGCGAGGAAAAAGGGCGTGTCGCTCCTGCCGGTCGATAGCGAACACAACGCCATCTTCCAGTGCCTCGACGGCCATCGCGGTGGCGAAAAGGAAGTCTCACGGCTCGTTTTAACAGCCTCGGGCGGACCCTTCCGTACCCTGCCGGCCGATCAGCTTCCGAACGTCACCCTGGCGCAGGCGCTCAAGCACCCGACCTGGGAAATGGGCCGCAAGATCACCATCGACTCCGCCACCCTCTTCAACAAGGGGCTGGAGATGATCGAGGCCCGCTGGCTCTTCGACATCGGCATGGAGCGCATCGACGTCGTCGTGCATCCGCAGAGCATCATCCACTCGATGGTGGAGTTCATCGATGGCTCGGTGCTCGCTCAGCTCAGCCGCACCGACATGTGCTTCCCGATCCAGTATGCGCTCACCTGGCCGGAACGGCTGCGCGGCGGGTTGAAGCCACTCGATTTCCCCGCCCTCGCCAAACTGGAGTTCGAGGCCCCGCGCGATCAGGACTTCCCGGCGCTGAATCTGGCCCGCCGCGCCGGGCTCACCGGCGGCACCCTGCCCGCCGTTTACAACGCCGCCAACGAGATCGCCGTGGACGCCTTCGTCGACGGCCGAATCCGCTTCTCCGACATCTGGCGGCTCGTCGCCGAAACGATGGACCGCCACCAGGTCAATCCCGCTACCACGCTCGACGCCGTGATTTCCGCCGATGCCGACGCGCGACGGATCGCAAACGGGATTCTAGAGGAGTGGCAAGTGAGAAGTGGAAAGTGAGAAGCGGAAGAACTCTTCGTTTCGAATTTAGGATTTAGTGCTTAGTGCTTTTCTTCCACCTTCCCATCCGTTCCCATTGCCCCGATGTCGAAGGATTCAGGAATAGCCAAAAAACCAAGCAAAGCCGCGCTCCGTTGGGTGCTTTCCTACCTCGGTCCGCACAAGGGAATCTTCATCCCCTCGCTGATCGCCCTCTTCCTCACCGCCGGCCTCTCGCTTTCCTTTCCCCTGCTCCTAAAGGACCTGATCGGTGACCCGGCCGATGCCTGGCGCAATGGCGTCCACCCCGCCGAAGTGCTGGCGAAAAGCAACAAGACCGCGATCCTAATGGTCTGCCTGCTCGCCCTCCAAGCCTTCATCGGATTCTGGCGCGTTCAGGGATTCATCCGTTCCGTCGAAAGCGCGCTCAACGACCTGCGTCGCGATCTCTTCCAGCACCTCATCAAACTGCCGGTCCCCTTCTTCCAGAACGAACGCTCCGGCGCCCTCAGCAACCGCTTCTCCTCCGACCTCGGCGTCGTGCGCGACACCCTGCTCAACACCGTCCCGCAGGCTGTTAGGCAATCGGTCATCCTCCTCGGCGGTCTCTCCGCGATCTTCTTTTTCTCGTGGAAACTCTCGCTCGTCATGCTCGCCAGCGTGCCGGTGGTGGTGCTCTCCATCGCCCTCTTCGGTCGCAAGGTCCGCCGCTACTCGCGTGAGGCCCAGGACGCGCTGGCAGACTCCGGCACGGTCATCGAGGAAACGGTGCAGAACATCGCCGACGTGAAGGCATTCGCGAATGAACGGCTGGAGCGCGACCGCTACCACAACGCTCTAACCACTTTCCTCAAGGTCAGCATCAAGGGCTCCCGGGTCCGCGGTGCCTTCCTCTCCTTCATCATCTTCGCCATGTTCGGAGCGATCACCGTCGTGACCTGGTATGGCTCGCGCATGCTCGCTGCCGGGGAGATCAACAGCAACGCCTTCACCGCCTTCATCCTGTTCAGCATCTTTGTCGGGGCCTCCCTCGGATCCTTTCCCGAAATCGTCTCGCAGTTTCAAACGATGGCCGGCTCCACCGAACGCCTGCGCGAACTGATGGCAGAGGCACCCGAGCAGAATGGCGGAGTCGCCGTCGGCACACTCGGCGGCGCACTCGCCTTTGAGCACGTCGAGTTCCTCTACCTGTCACGCCCGGACTCGCCGGTGCTGCGCGATCTCAGCTTCAGCGTCACGCCGGGCCAGCGCGTCGCCATCGTCGGTCCCTCCGGCGCGGGGAAATCGACGATCTTTTCCCTCATCCTCGGCTTCCATCGACCCTTGGCCGGTCTCGTCTCCTTCGATGGCAAGGACGCCGCCACCCTCGATCTCGCCGCGCTCCGCAAACAGCTCGCCGTCGTCCCCCAGGAAGTCCTGCTCTTCGGTGGCAGCATCCGTGAAAACATCGCCTACGGCCGACCCGGTGCCACGCAGTCGGAAATCGAGGAAGCCGCGAAACAAGCCAACGCCCACGACTTCATCGCCTCGCTCGAACAAGGCTATGAAACCACCGTCGGCCCGCGCGGCGTGAAGCTTTCCGGCGGTCAGCGTCAACGCGTCGCCATCGCCCGCGCCATCCTCTCCGATCCGAAGATTCTCCTCCTCGACGAAGCCACCTCCGCCCTCGATGCCGAGAGCGAGCGACTCGTCAACGAAGCCCTCGAGCGCCTCATGCAGGGACGCACCAGCCTCGTCATCGCCCACCGTCTCTCCACCGTCCGCCACGCCGACCGCATCCTCGTCGTCAACCACGGCCGCATCGTCGAAAGCGGCAGCCACGAAGAACTCATCGCCCTCGGCGGCACCTACAAGCTCCTCGCCGAGACCCAACTCGCCTAAGCGTCCTCTTCACGTCGACCTGTCGTTCGCAGCTTCAGCGAAGAATGATATTGAATGGTCACCTCCCCCACCGGACCCAGCCTTCCGGATGACACTTGGATTTTCGGTCTTCCTTTTGTCTGATATGAAGAATCATGGGACTGCGGTCCCAAGAACCAGAAGCGCCTTTTTCCCGCCGGGGATCCATGCCGGATCGATGCCCCGGTCGAAAGTGACCAGCTTTCCGCCGTGCTTCACCGCGAGCGCAAGAAGGTAGTAGTCCGTGAGATACTTCGAGGAAGGGAGATCGGGAAAACGGATGGAATCGCACAGACTCAGATCATCCGCCCAAAATTGATGGCCGGGGGTCGTTTTCCATTGCTGAAGGGTCGCGCGAGCCGACCGAGTGCTACCAGGGCCACCGGGGAACTGGGGATTCCCGAGAATCCGAATAAATCCATTCTCCGTGATCGGGCAGGTGGCCCAGCCTTCAGCCGAGGCCCCTTTGAAAAACGATTTCGCCGCCGAATGAGACGGGCTGGCGGGATCAGCAAGAAAAAGCAGCAGATTGATGTCCGCGAGAAAGATCATCTGCCCAGAGGGTTGAGTGCGCGCTCCAGATCCTCTCGGTCCATCTCATCCTGAATCGCATCGATTTGTTCCAGGGTGATTCCGCGACCTTCTCGCCTCTTCAGCACCAGCATCCCCAGATCGTTCATTTCAAAAGGGCTGTCCGTGTCGAGTTGGACCGCTGGAGCGATTTCCCGTCGCAGCGCATGCTCGACCATCGCCTTCAAGGTCGTCCGCCGGCGCGCGGCCACAGCCTTGGCTTCGATCAACAGCTCGTCCGGCAAATCCAACGTGGTCTTCATGACAAGGTTACAATACAGGAATATGGGTGGGTGGCAAGTTTTAGAAACGGGATCTTCGTCTTTTGTGACCGCCCACCTCTTCCTCTTCACTTCAATGTTCGACCTGTCATAGGTAGCTCAAGCGAGGAAGGATGTCCGGATTCAACCGCTGGAGCGCTGGCTTCAGCCGGCCAGTGAGAACCACCTCCCGCTTCCCATCACGCCCTAACACACTGGCTCCACCATCCCACTCGCCATAACAATTCACCACCTCCCAGCCCAGTTCATGCAGCATGAGCTGGATCGCCGGTTACTCAACGAGGTGATCTTCTGAATAGGTGGACATTGTTTGGCGTTTTGCGTCTAAAGAAGAAAATTGCTCATTCTCATCGGGTTTAGGATTCCGAGTGCCTTTCCTGCGATTTGCGACTAAGGAGCTTCAGGTCACACGACGAATGCGATTTCAGTCCGTCATGGTGGTGAGCTCCAATCAAAGACCATCAATATTCTAACCAATTGGATTTATTCTAGTTACAACCGGATACCGTGAAAGGATATATCAACCGCCCGGAAAAAACTCGCAACCGGCATTCCGCCCAAAACCCCTCACGGCCTTGCAGATTCAAGGCCCAGGACTCGTCATGTCCAGCCTGTGGGACGGCAGTAAACTAAAAACTGAACACTAAAAACTCCCCCATGCCCACCATCCACCACCTCTACACCTCTCCCGGCCACAACTACTTCGGCCATCATGGAGAGGCGGCGGGTGAGCATCCGATCATCGAGCATGAACGGATCGAACTGCTGGCCGGTCGTGGCATCGAGGGCGATCGCTTTCTCGATTTCAAGGACGGCTACAAGGGCCAGGTCACGTTCATCGATCAGGCCGTCGTTGAGGCGATCCGGGTCCATGCGTCGAACCCCGAACTGCCCGCCTCGTCGTTCCGCCGCAACGTCGTGATCGAGGGGCTCGACCTCAATTCGCTGATCGGAAAACGTTTTCGCCTCGGCGGACTCCTGTTAGAAGGAACCCAGGAGTGCAGCCCCTGCTACTGGATGGACGAGGCCTGCGGCAAGCCCGGGACCGAGGAACTCATGAAAGGCCGTGGCGGTCTGCGCTGCCGGATCCTGGAGAGCGGATCACTGATACGCGGCGAGGTCGGGTTTGAAGCGATCTCCTGAGACGCGGTCTGGAAGGCGCCGAGGTAAGATCGGTTTCTGGGATTTCTTCTGCCCCAGAGGGGCTTCGGAGATTAGCCGGTGTGCGTCAGCCACCGGACTCTGGAAAATGAAAAATGAGCCTCGGCAGGGGCGGGCGGATTCTTTGGGGAATCGACGCCCTGCACCAAATCGCCCCGCCCCTTCAGGGCTCAATCCGGTTTCGTGCCAAAACCGGCGGCTCACGCGCGCCGGCTAATTTCCATGGTCCCGCCGGGACAAAGAGATGACGCAACCAGCGACAATTGAGCGCCATTCCAGACAGCCAGTGAAACGACAAAGGGCGCAGACCCGGGATAGCGATTGGATCTGCGCCTTTTTATGCGCATGTTCCAGTTTCCTCTGCGGCGTTTCGTCTGACTTGCTCCCCCCGGATCGGCCAAAACGAATGCCAGCGTCGGACGCTGGGCATGTCAGAAAGGTTTTCAGTTCACCGAGGTGGGCTGTTGCCTTTCGTTGGTGATAAACTGACCCAAACTTTCAGCCTTTGGAAGCATTACATGGTCTCAAAATCGGCCATGTGGTCACATTTTCGGCCACAAAAGGCCGAAACCGCCCCGTCAGCCGCCCAAGTAGCTCATTTCCGCCTTCTGCCCGGGTGGGACGAGTTGCCCGCGAAGCTCGGAGTAGCGGTCCCCGCGGTCCGACCAGATCGCTCCGAACGCCGCCGCCAAGGTGGCATCGTCCGCGCCGCCGCGCAGCAGGGCCCGCAGGTCGT
>Ga0209829_10000282_pt1 | contig 47461 bp, 39 predicted proteins | sample C_140205_EF_Meta_FD_187311 | JGI IMG/M metagenome (GOLD analysis project Ga0209829, IMG submission 187311) | Freshwater microbial communities from Lake Croche, Canada to study carbon cycling - C_140205_EF_MetaG (SPAdes) (version 2) | ecosystem: Environmental > Aquatic > Freshwater > Lake...
TCTTTTTACGGTGGCACTACACTAAATCAAACCATAAGTAGTACTAAAGACAGGTCCATTGGAGGAAGAGGTGTTAGAAGTTATTAAATGAAATTGGTGGATTAAAAATTATTGAAATAAAAATTTAAATATAATAGACAAAAAATAAAAAAAATAAATATGAAGCATCTTTATTTAATCATTGCAGGCTGTTTGCTTTTTTTATCGCAAGCTAACGCCAACAACTTAGTAATTAGTGGTACACCTGTTTATACAGATGCTACTAAAACTTTAAGATTTAATATCCAATGGGACAACAGTTGGTGTATCAATTCAGGCCCAGCCAATTGGGATGGTGTTTGGCTTTTTGTGAAAAGACAAAACTGTTCAGGCAATAACAACTGGTTACATCAAAAACTGAGTACTACTAGTTCAGACCATGTGGCCAAAGTTGGTACAACAACCTCTACGGATGTACAAATTGATGCAGTGAGTGATGGAATGGGCGTTTTTATAAGAAGAATTGCCAGCGTAGCCACTCCCAATGTGGTAGGAAACGTGAGTACACAAACCATCTATTTAAAATTAGATGGTAGTGCAACACCAACCAATCCCGCATCAAGTGTAAGTTCTGCAGACAATTTTGAAGTATTGGGTTTAGAAGTAGTGTATGTGCCCAAAGGCCCTTTCTATGCAGGAGATGGACGCAGTACCAATACCAGTAATTTTTCTAAAGGAAGCAATACCTTACCAGTGACCATTGATTCTACTACACAAGCAAATGGTATTGGAACGGCCACCAATTATGTGAATAGTGTCACTTATGGAAGTCCTGTTCCCTTAGGGCCAACATTTCCTTTAGGCTACAATGGGTTTTATTGTATGAAGTATGAAGCTACGGTAGGTATTTTTGTTGAATTTTTAAATTCGCTTACCTACGATCAACAAACCACCTTACTCGCCGAAAATGGGGTCACTAATTTACCCAATATTGCGGGCTCCTATTTTGATATGGTGAATTCATGGGGATTTTGGAATAGAGTGGCCACTGCAGGTACCTACAATACGGTACCCGCGGTATTTACAGCCTCTTATTTGTATTTAGCGGAAGGGGCAGTTTCTTGGAAAGCAATGACTGCTTTTTTGGATTGGGCTGGAATGAGACCAATGACCGAATTTGAATTTGAAAAAGCTTGCAGAGGTTCTAATACGGTGACACAAACGCCCATTGCTGCGGTACCTTATGAATTTCCTTGGGGTAATACTACGATTACTAGTATCAACCAAATTGCGCAAAACTATGGTGATCCAGCTTGGCAGTATGGTTCTGTAGTAGAAGGACCTTGTTTTTATACTGGTTGGAATGGATCTTCTGCAAGACCAGGTGGAAATGCTAAATCCAATACCAATAGAACACAATCTGGTGCTACTTATTATGGTATTATGGATATGGCAGGCAACTGTACCGAACAATGTGTTGGAGGAGGTGGTGTTGATCTTTCTGCTTTCACCACAGCCAATGGAGATGGAGTTTTAACTTCTAAGGGCTTGGCCAATGTAACAGGATGGCCAGCAGCTGGAGGAACAGCATCTGGAACTATCATTAGAGGAGGCTATTGGGAAACAGGAGGTGGAACTACCCCATGTCAAACTTCAGATAGACAGTTTTATCAAGGGGTGACTTGGAACAATGATAAAACTAAATTCAACGGGGCAAGAGGAGTTAGAAACTTCAGCTACTAATTAAAAATTGAAAAAAAAGTTCTTATGAAAAAATATTTTTTATTCTGTTTAGTAACATTAATCACTTTTGAAACAACAAAAGCAAATAACCTTACTATTTCAACACCCGTATACAACGAGGGAAATAAAACATTGACCTTTAATGTGTCTTGGGATAATAGTTGGAAAATAACTTCTGGTCCTTCCAATTATGATGGAGTTTGGATATTTATAAAAAGACAAGCTTGTTCCAGTACCAATGCTTGGGCCACTGCCTTGGTAAGTACTACTTCTAGTGATCATACCACCGCATTGGTGGGAACGGGTACAAAAGTATTGACGGTAGATGCGGTAAGTGATGGGATGGGTGTATTTGTAAGACGTCAATTTAATGGGTTGGGTAATATTGCAACACATACCATCACGCTTTTATTAAATAGTTCATTCACCACAAGTCCAGCTATTACAACTGGTTCTTCTGACAATTTTAAAGTGTTTGGTATTGAAATGGTTTACGTACCCCAGGGTCAATTTTATTTAGGGGATGGTAGAGTCACCAATACTAATAATTTTTCTAATGGAAATAATTCAGCAACGCCTTTGTTGATCACCGCAGCTATGCAACAAAACGGATTAGGCCCCTCTACGGTGTATACTTCTAATCCTTCTTATGGATGCCCTAACTATTTACCAGCTACTTTTCCTATTGGCTACAATGGTTTTTGGTGTATGAAATATGAAACAAGCTTAGTGAGTTATGTTGATTTTTTAAATTGCATTTCTTACAATGAGCAAGCAGCAAGATTAGCTAAATGGGGTGCGCGTTATCCCAATTCTATCAATACTTATTTTTCCGCAGGGGCCAATCAGGCTGTGGACATTCATACCAGTGCAGCGGGCACCTACAATACGGTTCCTGCAACATTTACTTTTAATTCTTTTGCCACTTGGAATCCAGTAAGTTATTTAAGTTGGACCGATTTAACCGCTTATTTAGATTGGACAGGATTAAGACCCATGACCGAATTTGAATACGAAAAAGCTTGTAGAGGAACTTTGAATCCAGTGCCCAATGAATATCCTTGGGGGGATGTGAATTTAACTCAAGTGAATGGAACTGCGTCTAATCCAGGCACCTATCAATTTAGACCAACTAATGTGGGCATGTACAATGGTATGTGTTTGTATCAATGGAATACAGTGGATTGGGCACCTTATAGATCAGGCTCTTTTGCGACCAATTTAACTACAAGGTCTCAATCTGGGTCTACTTATTATGGCATTATGGAAATGGGCGGCAATGTATCTGAACAAGTGGTAGGAGGAGGAAGTGGCTATGATTTTTCTAATTTTACTACGGCCAATGGCGATGGAATATTAGGAACAGATGGCAATGCCAACACCGTAGGATGGCCAACAGGTACTGGTGCAAATACTGGTAATTATTGGAAAGGGGGAGATTTTGTAGGCAATGGATCCTATCCTCAAATCATCCAGGTTTCTGACAGACAAAACTATGCAGGAAATGGAACCAACAATGGACAAAATGGTGGTTTTGGTGGCAGAGGTGTTCGGTCTTTTCCTAATTAATTAATTTAAGCAAGCAAGTAAGTGAACTTGAGAAAATATTTATTATTCTTATTTTTTGCCCTAGGTGCATTGAGTGTCAAAGCTCAGTTTCTTGGAGGTACTACTCAATTAGCTGGAACAAGTTCGAAATTGTTCCTTGCTAACAATACTTGTGCATTAAATTATGATACCTCTGTATTATTTTATCATGGTGGTAATTATGGAAGTTATGGAAGCAATTTGCTTAATTCTATTTCCTGTCCTGTTATATTAGATACTGCATCTTCTTTTTATCATGGAGGTAATTATGGAAGCTATGCGACCAATAATATTTTGCCTTCGGTTTGTGGGATCAATATTGATAGTTCAGTAATTTTTTATCGTGGAGGCAACTATGGTAGTTATTCCAATACACTGATAAGTGCAAGTGGTTGTAATTATATTTTAGACACTTCTGTCCTATTTTATCAAGGAGGCAATTATGGAAGTTATGCTACTAATCTTATTAGTGCAACTGCATGTCCGATACCACAACCTACCAATATTTATATGGGTGGAACATCCTCAAACAATGCCCCCGGAAGTTTAGTCAATACTAGTTCCAATAATACTTCAGGACCATTTATGACGAGTATAAATGACCCTAGTATTACCAATGGCAACTGCGTTACTTTAACTACGACAGGTACTGGAGCAACTTCATATTCCTGGCTGCCAACCACTGGCTTAAGCAATGCATCAATTCTGAGTCCTATCGCCAATCCAACTACTACCACAACCTATACCTTAACGGCCACTGGGTCAAGTGCAGGCTGTAGAGCAGTGTATGCGGTAACAGTAAATGTATTGACTGGAAATGAAAGTGGTACAAGTTTTAGGTATCCTTCTTCCACCATATCTACGAGTGTGACAGCGCCTCAATCTGTAATTTTAACAGGTATCACAGGAGGTGTATTTTCTACTACCTCCGCCAATTTAAAAATCAATACTGTAAATGGGGATATAACACCTAATACGAGTACTGTAGGCACTTATACAATAAATTATATCTACGGATCTTGTAGCAATACTGTCTCAAGTTCTGTGGTCATCACTAGCGGTGCTGCAAATAATGGAGAAGTAAATTATCCTAATTTTTATTTAGGAGCTACTTCTGCCTCTACACCAAAATTATTTAATACACAGGGAGCATGTATTGCGCCATTGGATTATACCTTGATGATTTATACAGGGGCCACAACAGGTGCAGCCACTGCAAAACAGATACTGACGCAGGCAGCCTGTCAAAACAATATAGATTATTCTGTTTCATTTTATGTTGGTGGTACATCAGCCAATACACAAAATAAATTTTTAATGCAAGGGGCCTGTACACCTTACATTAATCCGTCCAATACCATTTTTATGGGAGGTACTTCTGTGGGTACGGGTAAACTTAGGTTGGATAATGCTTACTGTAATTACCCAGTAGGTGATAATTTTTACATAGGAGGTAGCGGAACTGGATATGGCATTGGTGCATTAACACCCACTACTGGTGCCAATGCAGGAACTACTGTAGTTACTTTATCTGATGTTTCCATTTGTCCAAGTGGTACCGTAACACTTACGACCACGGGGGCGACCAATTATTTTTGGACACCTGCTGTTGGATTAAGCAATACCTTAGTGGCTAGTCCAATTGCATCTCCATTAAGTACTACCACTTATACGGTGGTTGGAACCGGTGGTGTAGGATGTGTGAATAAAGCAATAGTAACGGTTACTGTTTTAACAGATACGATCACACAAATTTCTTTTGGCGGAAATAGGTTCGACGAAACAGACATCACAGTCAAGAAAGTCAATTACCTCGCTGGCCCATTGTCCGGTACCTTCACTGTCGTCCCAACTACAGGTTTGTATATGGATTTATCCGCAGGTACATTTATTCCTGGTTACAGTAGTAGTGGATCCTATACCATCAATTACAATTATAACAAATCAGGTTGTAACTATGTAAAACCTGTAAGTATCATAATTTCTACAGTACCACCGGCCATTACATATCCTAATCCTAGTACTTTCTATTTGAATTATGGCAATACTTCCATAAGTCCAATCAATTCTGGAGGGGTAGCCTATGGGTTTAAATTAATTGATTCTTTGCCTACTGGTCTTACCATGAATGTAGTGAGTGGAGTAATTTCTGGAACGCCAACGGCTATAAGAGCAACTTCTAAATTTAGAGTTTTGGCTTATAACTATAATAAAGGCGGTGATAAAAACTACAGCGATACCGCAACCATTAATTTAGAAGTGCGAAAGCCGGTCATTAGTTCATCCACTACAAGCATTGCAGGCTTAACTGGAACTTATGGCAATGTATCTTCAGCAAGTACATTAAATGTTTCAGGTACCTATATTATTCAAAACGTAATTGTAACCCCACCTAGTAGTTTTGAAGTATCTACTAATGCAAGTTCTGGTTTTGCCAATACAGTTTCCTTAGCGCAATCTGGTGGTTCATTAACCAATACCAATGTATATATTAGGTTAAAGTCAAATGCACCAGTGGGTTCTTATTCTGGTACTGTAAAGCTTACAAGTTATGCGGCAGATACGATCAATATACCTATGGCAACCAATAATGTTTCCGCTGCGCCATTAACAGTGACAGCGGCTTATTTCCAAAAATTCTATGGATCAACCTTGGTTTTAGGAACTGGAAATACCAACTTTACCTCTAGTGGTTTAGCCAACAATGAAACCATTGGTTCAGTCACATTAACTGCTGCTGGTGGAACAGGTGCGGATGATGCGCCAGGATTATATGACATTACACCTACAGCTGCAACAGGCGGTACTTTCTCAGCGACCAATTATATCATTAGTTATGTTCCAGGACAATTTGAGGTAATGTACAGTTTGTATAATTTCAATATGAATGGCAATACTTCAAATTGGGTACAAGGGAAAGTGCCAATTTCTAAAATTACTGCAGGCGTAATTTCTAATATTACTAGCAGTGGTGCTACTTATGATGCGAAGGTTTCTACCGCCTATTCCAAATTAACTAGAAAAGGAATTTGTTATAGCACCAATATCAATCCAGACATCAATACCAATGTGATTGATGATGGAATCAAGGCTACAGGGACAATGTCAATAAATATAACAGGGTTGAATACCGGCACCACCTATTATGTAAGAACCTTTGTCACCATCGGCAATTATACTTATTATGGACCTAATGTTAAGTTTACTATTAAACTTTAATAAAAAAATATACTTATGAAAACAAAAAGCAGTTTAATTAAAGGAATTTTTGTCGGCATTGGAATTACAGTTTTAACAGCCTTTGTTGCTGAAAAAACTTTTACCATTAAATTTTCTGAATCAGAGATCAATAAGCATTACCAAAAATTAGCTATCATCAAGCAAATTGTTGATAACAGCAATTTAGCACATCAAGATGTGGTCTTTATCAGCAAAAGTATTGATTCATTGCAAGCAGAAATTTTGACCCAGGTGAAGGCACAAATTGAACCAACAACACCTGCACCTACTAAAAAGTAAGGTAAAAATTAGCAAATAATTTTTTTCCTACTTAAATTCCGCTGGACAATAATTAATTTTCAAGGCGTCCATTTTGGATTTTTGTTTTTGCAATCGACTTAAAAATTCTGGATAATTTTTTGGTGCCTTTGGTGCCCAAGCAATTTCTGCCAAGGCTAAGGCTCTTGGGAAAGCCATGTATTCGGCGTAAGCGGGGGTACTAATATACTCGGTCCAAAGATTGGCTTGAATACCTACAATATGTTTTGTTTGGGCCTCGTTTAACTCTGGCAAGTCGGGTTCAAAAGAATAGCATTTTGACAATGGCAGGAAACCTCCAATGGCCAAAGGTTGGGTAGATGGATTGGCTTGGTAATAATCGATATAAAAATAATCGGTAGGCGACATCACTACATCGTGGTTTAATTTTGCTGCTTCAATGCCGCCCTTGGTGCCTCTCCAAGACATGACCATGGCATTGGGCGAAAGGCCACCTTCCAAAATTTCATCCCAGCCCAATAATCTTTTGCCTTTGCTGGTGATAAATTTATCCATTCTTCCAATAAAATAACTTTGTAGTTCTTGCTCATTTTTCAAACCTAATTTTTTGATCAGGTCTTGACAAAAACGGCTTTGTTTCCACTGGGTTTTGGGGCACTCATCACCACCAATATGAATGTATTTACCTGGGAATAATGCCATTACTTCGGTGAGTACATCTTCCATAAAAGCAAAGGTTTCTTCTCTAGGGCAAAGCACGTCTTCTGAAACGCCCCATTTGGTGGCCACTTCGTAAATTTTATCTGGGTTGCATCCGAACTGAGGGTAGGCTGCTAAAACTGCTTGAGAATGGCCAGGCATCTCAATTTCTGGGATGATAGTAATAAATTTTTTAGCTGCATAAGCAACAATGTCTTTGATTTCATCTTGTGTATAAAAACCACCGTAGGGAGTATGGTCAAATTTCATGTCCTCGTATTTGCCCACCATTGTTTCTTTACGAACCGAACTGATTTTAGTCAACAAAGGATATTTTTTAATTTCAATTCTCCAGCCTTGATCCTCGGTTAAATGCCAATGAAAAGTATTTAATTTATACACAGCCATTAAATCTAAGTAGCGTTTGATAAAAGCCACAGGAAAATAATATCTGCCTACATCCAACATCAAACCACGGTAATTATACCTTGGTAGATCTTCTATTTGGCAAGCAGCTGCAATAGGCATCTCCTGAGAAGCATTGGTGCTATATATTTGAGCAGGCATCAATTGAAACAATGTTTGCAATGCATAAAAGGCACCCTTGCCTGTCTTTGCCTCGATGTTTATTTTATGCTTGTCTATATTTAATAAATAGGCTTCTTCGGCCAATTCTTTGTTGAATATAAAATTGATGCTATTCGATTTTGCACTACCATTTTTCACACTTGATGGAAGCGCATAAGCGGTTTGGAGTTGCACGGCTAGCATTTCAGCAACTGAAGCAAAAGAGGTTGATCCTTGGGTTAAAATAATTTGGGTATTTTTATTGAAACTAAAATGCCCCTCAGTTGGAATAAGTTTAACAGGTTGAGGAAGAAGGGCATAATTGTTTTGACTCATCACAGTAGTGGTCAAAAGAATAAAATACAAGAGGGTGATCATGAATTTCATAGCAAACAAATTTTGTTAAGCTAATATATTCAATTTTTTGCTTTAGACCATCGATTTTTTAATGCAGGTGGGTAATGGCCCATTTTAATAAACTGTTGTTCTCATTGGGTAATTTCAACTTTTTCATGATATTGTAGCGGTGATTGCGAATGGTTTTTTCAGAAACAAATAACAAGGCGGCAATTTCACTGCTCTTTTTTTGTTTGGAAATAAGGGTAAGTATTTTTAATTCGGTAGTACTTAGTTTTTGTATGCTTTGATGAAGACTAAACTTTTTTTCGATATGATCAAAGGCAATTTTTACCGCTACTTTAATCTGGTCTTTGCTCCAAGGTTTTACAATATAATTGAGGGGTTTCGTACTTGAGGCATTCTCAATGACTAGATGATTACTTGAAGCAGATACATAAATAATTTCTAATTGAGGCAAAAGAGGGACTGCATTCTTTACAAAATCTATACCAGTATTTCCTTGACCAAGGTGGATGTCGCAGATAGCCAATGCTGGCTTGAACTGAGTCAATTTTTCAATAGCAAGTTCATAGGTATTGGTTAGAATAGTTTCGTAGCCAGCTAGAGTCAATACTTCCTGTAAATCCTTGCCCAATTGCTTGTCATCCTCTAAAATCAATATTTTATTTTGCAGCATAGCTTAAAAAATTTAATTTTTATAAACTTATTGCTATTAAAATTATTTTCTATTAAAGAAGTTTAATAAATGAGTAATTGCCGCAAGTTCTTAAAAAATTTTAAGAACCAAGGCTAAGAGGATTCTAGACTTGTTTAACTTTTTTTAGGGGAATTGAGAATATGCTTCATCTATTTTAAGATAGGGCTTAATACTTTCAGTTTTCCATCAATCGTTTTTGGGTCATACTTAAGCCCAAGTATTTCTGCGACTAAAGGATAAATATTTACATTTTCAAAACCTTCAATGGTCAAACCTTTTTTAAAGGCAGGTCCCCAGGCCATAAAGCTGGCGCGCATTTCCACCAAATGATTGTCAAAACCATGCTTGCCTAAGGTTGTTTTTCTTTTAGATAAATTAAAAACTTTCGGGAAATGAGGCGTTACGATCAAATCACCTAAACGCTGGTACCTATCATCTGCACTAGTATAATGCCAATAAGCTGGCGTTTCGTCTAGTTTATAAACGCTTATACTGGTGTCTTGTTTAAGTGCTTGGTAAGTAGCTTCAATTTTAGTTTTGTCTTTGGCATACAGATGCAGTTGCGTATCGCCCCAAGGCACGGTAAAATAGGCAGTATCAATAGCGGCGGGAAGCGGTAAAGTATTTATATTATTCACTTTGGCCATCCCATGATCTGAAACAAAAATATAATTAATGGGAAGCGATAAGCTTGCTAACTCTTTTTGCAATGCATTAATGCTACTGTCAACAAATTGAACCGCATTGCCAACATGGGCATCATTGGGTCCATATTCATGTGCATCATGGTCTACTTGTGGAAAATAAAATGTAATTAAATGTGGTCTTTGCGCTTCGGGTAAACTTAGCCAGTCCTTAACTGCTTTGATTCGAGTAGCGATATCAATTTTCTCATTGTAAACATAATGATAAGTGGGTTTGATGCCTTGGATATCAGCTTCTGAGGCAACCCAGTAAAAACTTGCAGCAATCATTTTTTGCTGTTCTGCCAACACCCATATAGGTGTTCCTCCATACCATTTACCTTCGGCCACCATTTTTTTATTGCCCATGCTATACATAGCACCTGTTGGCAAATCAATATAACTATTGTCTACTAGTCCATGATGGGCAGGATACAATCCCGTAACAATACTGTAATGATTGGGAAAAGTAACTGAAGGATAAGAAGGGATCATGTATTTGGCATGTACCCCTGTTTTTGCCAATCCATTTAAATTTTTTGCATTATACAATTCATTAAAATCAGCCCTGAATCCATCTGCAGAAATTAAAATCACATAGGGCTTATTCATTTGTGCTGCACTATTGGTTCTACCCTTGATAATTTGTTGGCTGGTATCTACAGAAAAAATCAATGGTGCATTGGTATGGGTATTGTGGGAACTGTCTTGCGCAAAACTGACGATGGCTATAAATAAAATTAAAATAAAAGCGGATATTTTCTTGAACATAATGGGGTGTGTTATAAAACCTGTATTAAATAATATTAAAAACTACTTGGTTTGACTTTATTTCTCAACCAAATGCTTAATTGAAAACTTAAGATAGCTGCGATGATACCACCAGCTAAATCTATCGGAAAATGTTGTCCTAAATAAACCCTAGAATAAGCACATAAAATGGCATAAATAGCAGCCATCCAAAATACTTTCTTAGTAGGGAAAAAATAAACGGTCAAAAAAAGCAAACTAAAAGCAGTGGCTGTATGACCTGATGGGAAACTATTGTAAGTATGCAGTTCCACCCCTGCCACGGTATGTATTTTCGCCAATGGGATGCCACTTGCTATGGGGCGATTAACATCCGGCCAAATATAATTTTTAGGTATTTGTGTGAGCAGGGTGGAGGTCAAAAAATTAAGTAATATAAACACTAAATCCTTTTTAAACCAGCCAAAAACAATGATTAAATACGGAATCCAAATCCAGCCTTCGGCCAAGTAGGTCAATAGGCTAAAAAATCGATCTCCCAACCAGCCTAAATTGGTATTCAAGTTCAAAAAAAGGTTTTCACGGCCAATCAATAAACTCAAGCTAAAAAGCAAAGCTGCCAAGCCAAGTGAACCTATCTGGGCTTTTACAAATGGTAAATGGATGCTTTTAAAAACAGACATGGTGCTGTGGTGCTGATTAAGGTGCAAATTTACTAAATGTTTATTCTGCACAGTCAACAAATTATTTAAAAGGTTGTTATAACTTTAACCCCTTAGATGAGCCAAATTAAAGAACATATTACCGTTATTGGTGCCCGTGAGCACAATTTGAAAAACTTTGACATTGTTATTCCTAAAAACCAATTGGTGGTGTTTACCGGGGTCAGCGGAAGTGGTAAATCCTCCCTGGCATTTGATACCCTTTATAATGAGGGTCAGCGCCGCTATATGGAAAGTTTTAGTGCCTATGCCAGACAGTTTATGGGCGAAATGGAACGTCCCGATGTGGACCAAATTACAGGTTTGTCCCCGGTGATTGCCATTGAGCAAAAAACCACCAATAAAAACCCAAGGTCTACGGTTGGAACCGTGACTGAATTATATGATTTTTTAAGGTTATTGTATGCGCGCATTGGCAAGGCCTATAGTTACAATACGGGTAAGCCCATGGTGAAGTTTTCTGAAGCAGAAATTATTCAAAATATTTTCACTCAGTTTAAGGACAAAAAAATTAATTTATTGGCACCCGTGGTGCGTGGCCGAAAAGGACATTACCGTGAATTGTTTGAAGAAATCAGAAAAAAAGGTTTTGTAAAAGCAAGGGTAGATGGTGAGATTGTCGAATTAAAACCTAAATATCAAGTAGATCGTTATAAAATTCATGACATAGAAATTGTGGTAGACCGTATGCCCGTCACAGATGCAATGAAAATAAGATTGGGAGAGAGTGTTGCCCAGTGTTTAAAAATGGGCAAGGACTTACTCTTTGTTTTAGAAGAAGGAAAAACCAAATTGGTTCAATACTCTAAGCAATTAATGTGTGAGACCACGGGTTTAAGTTATGAAGAGCCTTCGCCCAATAGTTTTTCATTTAATTCACCCTATGGCGCCTGCCCTAATTGTAAGGGATTGGGCAATGTGTATGCCATTGATATGAGTTTATTATTACAAGATCATTCTTTAAGCATCAATGAAGGGGCCATTCACCCTTTGGGAGAAGCAAGAGAGGCGAGTGTATTTAACCAAATCAAATTATTTGCTAGAAAACATAAAATTAATTTAGACAAAGCCATTCAAGACTTATCTAAAGAGCATTTAGATCTAATTTTATTTGGGGATAAAAATATTTCTTCTACTTTAGATATGGATTTGAACGATGAGAATATTCCCAATGAATATACCGGTAGCTATGAAGGCATTGTGCCCATGATGAAAAGATGGTTTACTTCTTCGCAAAGCACCGATCATTTAAAAGCCTGGGTGGAAGGTTATATGGAACTCAATACCTGTCCTACTTGCGAGGGGGCAAGATTAAGAAAAGAAAGCTTGTGGTTTAAAGTCAATGAAAAAAACATTGCTGCTTTAAACGATATGCATTTGGATGCATTACAGGAATGGTTTAAAAAAATACCAGCGAAGCTTGATAAAAAAGATACGCAAATTGCAAGCGGAATTTTAAAAGAAATTGACGACCGTATATCTTTTTTAATGAATGTAGGTTTGTCCTATTTGTCTTTAAGCAGGCCTTCTAAATCCCTTAGTGGGGGAGAGTCTCAAAGAATTCGGTTAGCTACGCAAATTGGTTCGCAACTTCAAGGTATTACTTATATATTAGACGAGCCATCCATTGGGTTACATCAAAGAGACAATCAAAGATTAATTACGGCATTGAAACAATTACGTGATATTGGCAACACAGTTTTAGTAGTGGAACATGATAAGGACATTATGATGGCTGCCGATTATTTAGTGGACATTGGCCCCAAGGCGGGTATTCATGGCGGACATATTGTAGCACAGGGCACACCACAAGAAATTATTAAATTAAAATCTGATACCGCGCTTTTTTTAGCAGGCAAGAAATTTATTGAGATTCCTGCAGAAAGAAGAAAAGGCAATGGATTAAATATTAATATCAAAGGAGCGATGGGCAATACTTTGCAAAAAGTAAATTGTAATTTTCCATTGGGTACTTTCACTGTGGTGACAGGCGTGAGTGGCAGTGGAAAATCAACCTTGATTAACGAAACTTTGTATCCAATTTTATCTCAGTTCTGTTACCATAGTAAAACCAAACCTATGGCTTATTCCAAGGTTACTGGTTTGGAAAACATTGATAAAGTGATTGAAATAGATCAATCGCCTATTGGCAGAACACCTCGAAGCAATCCTGCCACTTATTGCGGATTTTTTACCGATATCAGAACTTTGTTTGCTTCTGTACCCGAAGCAAAAATTAGAGGCTATCAAGCAGGACGTTTTTCCTTTAATGTAAAAAGTGGTCGCTGTGAAGTATGTGAAGGTGGGGGTATGCGCGTCATTGAAATGAATTTCTTACCCGATGTTTACGTGCACTGCGAAAAATGTGGAGGTAAAAGATACAACCGTGAGACTTTAGAAATCAGGTACAAAGGAAAATCGATTAGTGATGTATTAAACATGACCGTAGAAGAAGCTTGTGAATTCTTTCAAGCCGTACCTTTTATTTACAGAAAATTAAAAGTGTTAAATGAAGTAGGCTTGGGCTATATTACTTTAGGACAATCGGCCGTAACCTTAAGTGGGGGCGAAGCACAGCGTGTTAAGTTAGCTACTGAACTTGGTAAAAAAGATACCGGTAAAACATTTTATATTTTAGATGAACCAACTACTGGTTTGCATTTTCAAGACATTCAATTATTAATTGGGGTACTAAACCGTTTGGTAGACAGAGGCAATACCGTTTTAGTCATTGAGCATAATATGGATGTGATTAAAGTGGCCGATCATATTATTGACCTAGGCCCAGAAGGGGGCAGTGGTGGTGGATTAATTCAGTTTGAAGGTACGCCCGAAGAAATGATTAAAAAATCAAAAACGCATACAGCTAAATTCTTGGCACTAGAAATGAAGGGCTAAGCAAGAATCATAGGAATATGATCAATGCCATCTTCATCATAAACCTCACCAGATTGTTCAAATCCAAACTCGCTATAAAATTTTTTCAAATACAATTGAGCACCTATTTTTATTAGGCCTTTGCCAAATAATCTTTCGCATTCTTTAATGGAGTAGTGCATTAACTCTTTGCCCGCACCAGTGCGTCTGTATTTTTGGGCTGTGACAACTCTACCAATACTTTGATAGCCATCATACATAATGTTTTTTTCAAACAATCGGGTAGTGGCCACTAAATCATTACCAATATAGCCAAGGGTATGCAATGCTTTTTGGTCATTATTGTCCAAGTCTAAAAACACACAATTTTGTTCTACCACAAAAACTTCACTTCTTAATCTCAATAAATCATACAATTCTACAGAATTAAGTTCGTTAAATTTTTTGGTTTGCCATTGAATGGTATTGGATGTACTCATAAATCAAAAATAGGGATAAAATAAATAAGCTAGCTTTTATAAATGTTTAATAACCGTATTTGCCTTTCCATCTTTCTGCTAAGAATTTTTTAATTTCTTGTTCTCTTGAATTTTTCTGTGGTTCATACAGGGTAGTATTTTTAATGGCATCGGGCAAATATTCTTGTTCTATGAAATTATTTTCTCCTTTATGGGAATACTGGTAATTTTTGCCATAGGATAAATCTTTCATGAGTTTCGTAGGCGCATTGCGCAAGTGTAAGGGTACAGGTAGGTTACCTGTTTGATTGACCAAGGCTAAAGAATGATCAATGGATTCAATCGCAGCATTACTTTTTGGAGAACTCGCCAAATAAATAGCACATTGTGACAATATAATTCTGGATTCAGGATAACCAATTTTATTCACCGCATCAAAACAGGCATTGGCCAATAAAAATGCATTGGGATTGGCATTGCCAATATCCTCGCTAGAAAAAATCAACATCCTTCTCGCAATAAATTTTACGTCTTCTCCACCTGCAATCATTCTTGACAACCAATAAACGGCGGCATTGGGGTCCGAACCGCGCATACTTTTAATAAAGGCAGAGATGATATCATAGTGTTGCTCTCCATTTTTATCATACAGTGCAATATGCGTTTGCGCTACCTCCATTACCCAGTCGTTGGTAATGACCAAGGGTTTGCCCGATTTTTCAATATCGATCAATGCTTCCACTGACAATTCTAAAAGGTTCAATAATTTTCTGCCATCTCCCCCCGACAATTGCAGTATGGCTTGGGTTTCCTTTAATTCAATTTTTTGTCCTTTAAATAATTCATCTTTCTCCATGGCCTGATGAATTAATTTCAACAAAGCTGTCTCATCCAATGCTTTTAAAATAAATACTTGGCATCTGCTCAACAAGGCGCTGTTCACTTCAAAACTTGGATTTTCTGTTGTAGCACCAATTAAAGTAATGGTCCCTTTTTCAACTGCCCCTAGCAATGCATCCTGTTGTCCTTTGTTGAATCGGTGTATCTCATCAATAAATAAAATAGCGCTGGTTTTGGTTTTAGCCTCCTCAATCACTTCTCTTAATTCCTTCACTCCACTACTAATGGCACTTAACTGATAATAGGCGCTGTTAAATTTGGTAGCGATAATATTGGCCAAAGTGGTTTTGCCCACCCCAGGAGGTCCCCATAAGATCATCGAAGGTACCTTGCCCTTGGCAATTGCTTTTTGCAATACACTGTCCTGGCTGGAAAGATGTTCTTGACCCACTAAATCTGCTAGGGTTTGTGGACGTAATCTTTCTGCTAAGGGTATGGAATGGTTCATCTAGTTAAAGATACAAAATCTTAAAACTATTTTATTCAAATAAATGTGGGGATGCTTTTACCAATCTTAGGGTAGTTCTAATATGCACAATACCAATGATGCCGGTAATTAATAAAAATACGGACACCCCTTTTAAGATAGATAAAACCAAGGCGCTGGTAATTTCTTTGGGCATACCTGGTTGTTGCGTCAAAAACTCATCAATAAATTTAAGCAAAACCGCATTGGTGGATACCAACACACTGATAGAATTGACAAAAAACAAACTGCATAAGAAAAAACTTACGTAGGCGTTTACTTTAATAAAATCTTTCAATTTTTTGGTTTGAACTATTTCTCTTTCAATGCCAAATTTTAAAAACTTGAAACTCGCAAAAGTATAAATCACCAAACAAGCCACGATAAAGACCATGATGAGTGCGCTGGGATTGGCCAAGGAAGATAATAAAATGATGACGTCTAAAAATGCAAAAAACAAAGCAATCGGAATTAAGCAATAAGTGAGAAAAGTATAAAGCTTTAAGTTTTTGGGCATGGGTAACTAATAATTAAAAATATTTTTATTTCAAATTCAATTTAATCTGCAATTCTTCAAATTGTTTGGCATCAATGGTGCTAGGTGCATCCAACATTACATCACGGCCACTATTATTTTTAGGGAAAGCGATAAAGTCACGAATACTTTCACTTCCACCTAATAAAGCACATAAACGGTCAAAACCAAAGGCAATACCACCATGTGGAGGCGCACCGTATTCAAAGGCACCTAATAAAAATCCAAATTTATGTTGCGCTTCCTCAGGACTCATGCCTAATGCGGCAAACATTTTTTCTTGTAAGGCTCTTTGGAAAATTCTGATAGAACCTCCTCCAATTTCATTGCCATTCAATACCATATCATAAGCATTGGCCTTAATACCCGCATAAGGATGTTCTAAATATTTAGCAGCATCTTTAATTTCAGGTGCATTGTTAATCATAATATTGATATGATCGGGTTTGGGAGAAGTGAATGGATGGTGTCTTGCTACCCAACGGTTGCCTTCTTCATCGTATTCAAATAATGGGAAGTCCAATACCCACAACAATTTAAATTCATCTTCTTTTCTAAAGCCTAATTGCTTGCCTAATTCTAACCTTAATTCACTCACTGCTTTACGCGTTCTTTCTTCAGGCCCTGCTAGTATTAAAATTAAGTCACCTGCTTTTGCATTGGCAGCAACTGCAATGGCTTTTAATTTATCTTCTGAATAAAATTTATCTACACTACTTTTAAAACTACCATCGGCATTGCATTTAATAAATACCATTCCCTTCATGCCAATTTGCGGACGCTTCACCCACTCCGTTAATTCATCGGTTTGTTTGCGTGAATATTCACTGCAACCTGGAACGGCTATGGCCACCACTGTTTCTGCTTCATCAAATACTTTAAATTCGGCACCGTTTATAAGAGCAGCTTTATCTTGCTTCTCAGAAAAAACATGCCCAGGCTTTTTTAAATTGCATAATTCCATACCAAATCGAATATCTGGTTTGTCATTACCATACTGCCACATGGCATCTTCCCAAGTCATTCTTTGAACGGTCTCGGTGTAGTCAATATTTTTAACGTCTTTGAAAATGCGCTTAATTAAACCTTCAAACATATTTAAGATATCTTCTTGCTCCACAAAACTCATCTCACAGTCTATCTGTGTAAACTCGGGTTGTCTATCGGCTCTTAAATCTTCGTCTCTAAAACATTTTACAATTTGGTAGTACCTGTCATAGCCACTTACCATTAATAATTGTTTAAAGGTTTGTGGAGATTGTGGTAGAGCATAAAATTCCCCTGGGTTCATTCTGCTAGGTACCACAAAATCACGAGCCCCTTCTGGAGTTGATTTAATTAAAAAAGGCGTTTCAATATCCATAAAGCCTTTTTCATGTAAATAGTTTCTGGTAGCGCGGTTTACATTATATCTGATTGTTAAATTCTTTTTTACAGCGTTTCTTCTTAAATCCAAGAAACGGTATTTCATTCTAATATCATCGCCTCCATCAGTGTCGTCTTGAATCGTGAAAGGAGGTACCAATGATGCATTTAAAATGGTAAACTCAGTTACTTTAATTTCAATTTCACCAGTTGGAATATTTGCATTTTTACTGGAACGTTCAATAACAGTTCCTTTTACTTGAATCACAAATTCACGGCCTAAAGGATTTGCATCTAATTGTGCTTGTAATTCTTCACCCATTAAAAGTTGGGTAATACCATAGCGGTCTCTCAAATCAATAAAAGTGATGGCACCAAATTTACGAATGGTTTGTACCCATCCTGCTAGGGTAACGTTTTGTCCTACAAATGGAAGATTTAATTCCCCACAATGGTGCGTTCTGTACATACTTTAATATTGAAATAGGTTTCGATGGCAAATATAGCCCAATTCCTAGAAAAACCCCATCTTTGCGCTATGACAGATCAGGCGATTACCCCTCAGTTTAGACGTATTATCTTATCCGGGTATTTCTTTTTAACAGGTATTTGTTTTTCCTCTTGGGCCAGCCGTATTCCCGATATAAAAATGAATTTAGGATTGAATGACGGGGCTTTTGGTGGGCTCTTATTGTTCTTGCCCATGGGTACTTTTTTAGCCATTCCCATTGCAGGAAGTATGACGGCTAGACATGGCAGTAAAAAAATCATCACCCTCGCCGCCGCTTTTTATCCCTTTGCATTAATGTCCTTGGGTTGGGCCAACAATACTTTTCAATTGGCTACCTGCTTGTTTATTTTTGGCATGTTGGGCAATCTATTTAATGTCTCGGTCAATACCCAAGCAAGCACACTGTCTAAATTATTTGATAAAAGTATCATCGCAAGATTTCATGGCTTTTGGAGTTTGGCTGGTTTTTCTGGTGGCTTACTGGGCGGTTTTTTTGTGGCCAAAGCCATCTCTCCTTTGCAACAATTTATTTTGATGGCCTGTATTGCTTGGACCTATGTATTTTTTACCAGAAAATATTTATTAGAAGGTGACTTTAACAAAGCACCCATTAATAAAATGTGGAACAAGCCTAGTCCTTTATTGCTTCAATTTGGATTGGTGGCTTTGAGCAATATGATTTGCGAGGGGATGATGTTTGATTGGAGCGGGGTGTTTTTTCAAAAAGTTGTGAAAGTGGCAGAAGAGTGGCGTACCACTGGATACATTTGTTTCATGGCCTGCATGACCACAGGCAGAATGTTTGCAGATGCTTTGATTAATTATTGGGGCGCTAGAAAACAATTGATGCTAAGTGGACTGGTGGTTACTTTAGGCATCATCATTGCCGTAGCATATCCAAGTATGATTTTTAGTACCCTTGGATTTATGTTGGTTGGCTTTGGAGTATCTTCTGTGGTGCCTACCATTTATGGAACCGTGGGTAGAAATGCCGCGCCAGGTCAAGCAAGTATTGCTTTGGCTACTGTATCAAGCATTGGTTTTTTTGGATTTTTAATTGGACCTCCAATGATTGGTTTTTTATCTCAGGCCATCGGACTAAGATGGGCTTTTTTAACCATTGGCAGTTTGGGCATTGTTACTTTTTTCCAAGCCAATCGACTCAAAAAATATTTATAATAAACTTATAAGGTCGCAGTTTGATTTTTGTGTCTTGGCTTATAAATTAAATAATAGTAGGCCAAAATCAAAACCCCAGTAACAAATGGAATCATCGCTAAATGTTTTACCGTCACAGTGCCAAATACCAACTGAGTATCTACACCAAAAAATTCACTGCACATCCAAAAAGAGTTGGCCATAATCCAAACAGTGATGGCCAAATTATGGCAGAGCTCAGAAACAATATGCCTGGTTCTCCATGCAATCACTATAGAAATAGATAAAGTAGGAACAATCATGGCAATACCCAAGGGCTTCCAAAACATACACCAGGCGATGTCTTTAAAAAGCCAAAAAACAATATGTAAATTTTCCATTTTGCGGTAAGCAATAGGAATATTGTATAATTTTTTTTCATCTTCGTTCATAGGACAAGCAATGGATTTGATTGTATGATGTTTAAAAATATTGATTTTTTTATTTCGGTGCTTATTTATTTCTTCCCAAGCAAACGGGCAAATCTTTCAATATTGGCCTCTGGATTAATTTGAATACCCTTTTCAATATGTTCAATAAGTTGCCAAGCAAAATAAGGTGCTAGGGAGCAGCCCTTGGTGCCCATGCCATTGCAGATGCCTATTTGCTTATAAAGCGGGTGTAAACCCACAAAAGGTCGGCGCTCTGTATTCGCAGGACGTATACCCACTATATGGTCTACTACCTGATAGGGTAATTTTAATAAACTATCTAAAGCAGCTATCATTTTTTCTTTGAAGGCCAAAGAAGGTTCGCTATCCTGGTATTTCCATTCATAGCTGGACCCAACCCAAAAGAAATTATCTTTCCAAGGCACGATGGCAATATTGCTCTTGTATATATTTTTGGCAGGTAAGCCCTCAATGGCAACAATCAAGGCTTCTCCTTTATTGGGGGCAAAGGGTAGGGCCTTGAAATAAATATTGTTCATTGAATTTAGCCCATCACAAAAAATTATTTTCTCTGCTTCGATGTTTTTCCATTGCACACTTTTAGCATTAATTGTTAAATCTTTTTCATCGAATTGATCTTCTATATAATGTGCTTGCAATTTGTTTTTGCCCGTTTTTAAAAATTGAATTAAATCAATCCAATAACATTCGTCAATTTCTCCAGTGCCATGCATTGAATGGAAAAAATTTTTCCATTGAGGGGATTCATTTTTTTTCAAATAAACATTCTCATGATTTAATCGATAATCAAAACTTTCTTTCATTTGAATAGAAGGATGAATTAAAGCAACGGAGGCTTTTTTGATGATAGGTGCTGCTACTTTTTCTTGAAAAGATTGATAAGCATTTACTGCAAAGGGTAAAACGGTTTCAATCATCCAGGTTTGAACTATTCTCCTGCCTGTCACCGGATTCATTACACCACTGGCCACTTTAGTGGCAGAGGGCATTGCACTGTTGTTGATGATTTTAAAAGATAATTTTTTTTCTTGCAAATAATGGCCCATCCATGTGCCCACTAAGCCTTGACCCACAATTAAATATTTTACTTTTTCTTGCAATTGTATTTACTTAATTTTTTTACTGACTATCTTTTAATTTCAAATCGGTCCCTGAACAAACTTACAATAAAAAATCCCTTATCGAAGGGATAAGGGATGGTAGTATAATTAGTTTTAAACTTGCTTATTTTTTTAATGCAGCAGCCATGGTAATTCCAATGTCTGCAGGGCTAGCACATACATGAATGCCACAGGCAGCCATAATTTTCATTTTAGCAGCTGCCGTATCATCTGCACCACCAATGATGGCACCCGCATGACCCATTCTACGTCCTGCAGGAGCAGTTTGACCAGCGATAAATCCTACCACTGGTTTTCTCAAATTGTCTTTGATCCAATTGGCTGCATCTGCTTCCATGCTTCCTCCTATTTCACCAATCATGATAATGCCTTTTGTCTCAGGATCATTCATTAATAATTCAACTGCTTCTTTGGTAGTGGTTCCAATAATTGGATCTCCACCAATACCAATGGCTGTGGTAATACCTAAGCCTGCTTTCACTACTTGATCGGCTGCTTCATAAGTTAAGGTTCCACTTTTTGAAACAATACCAATGGTTCCTTTCTTAAATATAAAACCAGGCATGATGCCAACTTTAGCTTCCTCAGCAGTAATCACTCCTGGGCAGTTAGGTCCTATTAATCGAGTTGTTTTTCCTTGTAAATAATTTTTAACTTTCACCATGTCTTGAACTGGGATGCCTTCGGTGATACATACTACCAAAGCAATTCCAGCGTCCGCAGCTTCCATGATCGCATCCGCTGCAAATGCAGGAGGTACAAAGATGATGCTTACATCGGCGCCCGTAGTTTTAACAGCATCCGCCACAGTATTGAAGACAGGTCGGTCTAAATGAACCGTTCCTCCTTTGCCAGGGGTTACCCCACCTACTAAATTGGTGCCATATTCAATCATTTGACTGGCGTGGAAACTTCCTTCTGTACCTGTAAATCCTTGTACAATGATTTTCGAGTTTTTATTGACTAATACTGACATCTACTGCGTTTTTGTTATTTGTGGCGCAAAAATAGGCTAATCGAGGTTTTTTTACACTTATTTTACAACAAAAATTGAAGGTTTTTTTATAAATGGCTTTCATGTGCTACTTTTGCCGTTCTCTAAGACAAATTAAAAAAAACAATTATGGCAACAACTTCAGACATCAGTCGTGGAATGATTCTAAAATTAGATGGTAATTTATATTCTGTAGTAGAATTTGGTGAAAATAAAACCGCTCGTGCAGCAGCTAAAATATGGGCTAAATTGAAAGGGGTAGACAATAAAAGATCGATTGAAAAAACATGGAATAGTGGTGAGAACATATATCCTGTGCGTGTAGAGAAGAAGGCTTTCCAATACTTATATAAAGACGATAGCGGCTACAACTTAATGAACAATGAGACTTTTGAGCAAATAGCGATGGCTGAGGAAATGATCGACGCCCCACAGTTTTTAATTGATGGTGCTGAAGTATTTGTATTCATGAATACAGAGACCGAACTTCCCATTGGTGCAGAGCTTCCTGAAAAAATTGATGTTAAAATAACCTATTGTGAGAATGGCGTAAAAGGGGATACCGCCACTCGTGCGCTTAAAGCAGCTACCATTGAATCTGGAGCAACTGTCATGGTACCTTTGTTTGTGAACGAGGGAGAGAAGATTAAGATCAATACCAAAAACGGAGAATACGTAGAACGCGTTAAATAATTTACCTGGGCCTATTGAAAATTAGGCCCTGTAAATTATTTCTCTAATGGTTTTTAAAAAAGCTCCCCGAGAAAACGGGGAGCTTTTTTGTAGATTGTACTTCGCCCTTTTTTAAATATAAGGGCTCGAAAAATCACTCTTATGATTTTTACAAGGCCCCACGAGTAACCGTGGGGCCTTGTTGTTACCTGGGCCTATTGAAAATTAGGCCCTGTAAATTATTTCTCTAATGATTTTTAAAAAAGCTCCCCGAGAAAACGGGGAGCTTTTTTGTAGATTGTTCTTCGACTTATTTTAAGTCTAATTCAGCCTTAAAACAGGCCTAAAATACCTTAAAATGCCCCCGATTGATCGGGGCATTTTTGTCCAAAAATGGTCATTTTTAATAAAAAAAGCACTTTTTTTAGCTAAAATCCATAAAAAAACCCCAATTTTACTCAAAATTGCTAAACATGGACTTGAAACAAATTCACGATTTAATTAAGGTAGTTAACAAGAGTAATATCGGAGAGATCAGTATCGAAGATAAAGATGGCAAAGTAACCATTAAGCAAAAAGAAGAGCGTGTTACGGTAAGCTCAATACCAGCAGCTACTTATGTCGCCGCCCCAGTTGCAGGTGCGCCTGCAGTGGCAGCCAGCGCTGCCCCAACTGCAACAGCCACCGCCCCGGCAGCCGATAATTTATTGACCATTAAAAGTCCAATGATTGGCACTTTTTATAGAAGAGCTGCTCCTGATAAGCCATTGATGGCCGAAGAAGGAACAGAAGTAATGCCAGGTAAAGTGGTATGTATCATTGAAGCGATGAAGCTATTCAACGAAATTGAAAGTGAAATCAAAGGTACCATCGTGAAAATTTTAGTGGAGGATGCCTCTCCAGTAGAATATGACCAACCTTTATTTTTGGTCCAACCAGCATAAGCCTCACCCATTTTCAAACCTAACTAAGAAAAATGTTTAAAAAGATTTTGATAGCCAATCGTGGCGAAATTGCTTTGCGTATCATTAGAACTTGTAGAGAAATGGGCATTAAAACAGTGGCCGTTTATTCTACAGCAGACAAAGATAGCTTGCATGTAAAGTTTGCAGATGAAGCAGTTTGTATTGGTGGTCCTAAAGGGCAAGAATCCTATTTAAATATTCCACACATCATGGCCGCCTGTGAAATTACCAATGCCGATGCAGTGCATCCAGGGTATGGTTTTTTAGCAGAGAATGCAAAGTTTGCACAAATCTGTGCCGACCATGGTATTAAATTTATTGGGCCAACTCCTGATATGATCAATAGTATGGGGGATAAAATCACTGCAAAAGAAACCATGATCAAAGCTGGTGTTCCTGTAGTGCCAGGTGGAGAAGGTTTATTAGAAGATGTGGCTGCTGCAAAAAAATTAGCCAAAGAAATAGGATACCCAGTGATCATCAAAGCCACTGCAGGCGGGGGTGGTAAGGGAATGCGTGTAGTGTGGAATGAAGGAGAAATTGAAAAAGCTTATGATACTGCTAAGATGGAAGCAGGTGCAAGTTTTAAAAATGATGGTTTGTACATGGAGAAATTTGTGGAAGAGCCAAGACATATAGAAATACAAGTTGCAGGAGATCAATATGGAAATGTTTGTCATTTAAGTGAGCGTGATTGTTCTATTCAGAGAAGACATCAAAAGCTAGTGGAAGAATCTCCTTCTCCATTTATGACTCCAGATTTGAGGAAGCGTATGGGTGAGGCGGCTATTAAAGCAGCAAGCGCTATTAATTACGAAAGCGTAGGCACGGTAGAATTTTTAGTAGATAAGAATCGTAATTTTTATTTCATGGAAATGAATACCCGTATTCAAGTGGAGCATTGTGTAACTGAAGAAGTAGTGAGTTATGATTTAATTAAAGAGCAAATTAAAATTGCTGCTGGTGAAAAAATATCAGGCCGTAATTATGAGCCTCAATTGCATGCAATTGAATGTCGTATCAACGCAGAAGATCCTTACAATGATTTTAGACCTTCACCAGGAAAGATAACAGTACTTCATACTCCAGGTGGACATGGGGTTCGTGTGGATAGCCATGTATATGCAGGTTATGTCATTCCTCCCTATTATGATTCTATGATTGGTAAATTAATCACAGTGGCGCAAACCCGTGAAGAGGCTATTAATACCATGTACCGTGCCTTAAGCGAGTATGTAATTGAAGGGGTAAAAACAACCATTCCTTTTCACTTGCAATTAATGCAGAACGAAGATTTTAGAAAAGGAAATTTCACCACTAAATTTTTAGAGACATTTACTATGAAGTAGTCATATTTTAGTCCCTTTTCTTTGAAAATTAAGGGCCTAAAATATTTTCTCTGATGAAAATAAATAAGGGGCTCCATGAAGGAGCCCCTTATTTATTTGGAGGAATTATTTTTTTCAAAGTAATATTTTTAGGAAGACTAAATACAATTTTGAGCGAACATATGAGCACAGCGATTGAGAGCGAAAAATTAGTATTTAGTATTACGATAATGAATATACAACTTAATAAAAAAGGCCACCAGAAAGGGGCCTTTTTTATTATCGTAACTTCTTTTATTAGTTTTTTAACTAGCGTAAGAACAACAACTCTCTGTACTTAGGCAAGGTCCATAATTCATCATCAACCAACTGTTCTAATTTATCAACGTGGTAGCGGATTTTATCAAAGTATTGTGCCTTCACTTTTGCTTCATAAGCAATGGCTTTGTCTCTAGAATTAGTAATGTTATTGGCCACTTTACGTTCTTCCACCATGGCATCTACATTATCGTATACTTGTTGTATATGTGTACTTACATCTTTTAATAAAGCCAATTGACCTTTGTATAATTTTTCAGGTAGGGCCGCTTCACGCAGTAAGCTTACATTTTTCAATAATTCATTCTGATATTTAAGCGCAGAAGGAATGATATGATTCGTAGCTAAGTCGCCCATAATACGCGCTTCAATCTGAACTTTTTTAATGTACTTCTCTAATTCAATTTCATAACGCGCTTCTAATTCACTGTGCGAATAAATATTATTTTCTTTAAATAATTTCTTTGCTTTCTCTGTTACCATGGCATCTAATGCAATAGGCGTTGTCTTTAAATTAGGCAAGCCTCTTTTTTCTGCTTCTTTATGCCATTCTTCGCTATAGCCATCGCCTTCAAATAAAATCTTTTTACTAGAGACAATGTATTTTTGAATCACTTGCATAATGGCAATTTCTTTCTTATCTCCCTTGTCGGTTAAAGCTTCTACTTCTGCTGCAAACTTGTTTAAAGTATCTGCTACAATCGTATTTAAAATAGTCATTGGATGACCACAGTTGGCTGTAGATCCTACTGCGCGGAATTCAAATTTATTTCCAGTAAAAGCAAACGGAGAAGTACGGTTACGATCCGTATTATCCATTAATAATTCAGGAATGCTGCGGTGTAAATCTAATTTTAAAATGGCTTCGTCTTGTTCGTCAAACTTAGTACCCACGCGGCTTTCCACATCGTTCAATACCTTGGTTAAGTATTCACCAACAAATACAGAAATAATAGCAGGAGGGGCTTCATTGGCACCCAATCTAAAATCATTTGAGGCGGAGGCAATACCCGCTCTTAAGATATCGGCATAGTCATGTACTGCTTTAATCGTATTCACAAAGAAAGTCAAGAACATTAAATTGGTCTTAGGTGTTTTTCCAGGAGCTAATAAGTTTACACCTGTATCGGTAGCCAAACTCCAGTTATTATGTTTACCACTTCCATTAATGCCTGCAAATGGTTTTTCATGAAGCAATACCACTAAATGATGTCTTTTGGCCACACGACTCATTACATCCATTAATAAAATGTTATGGTCCACCGCAATATTTACTTCTTCAAAAATAGGGGCACACTCAAATTGAGCTGGTGCTACTTCATTATGTCTTGTTCTTAAAGGAATTCCTAATTTATAAGACTCATTTTCATAGTCACGCATAAAAGCGTATACTCTTTCTGGAATAGATCCAAAATAATGATCTTCCAATTGTTGTCCTTTAGCAGGAGCTGCACCAAAAACTGTTCTGCCGCATTGTACTAAATCGGGTCTTGCATTTACCAAGGCTTCATCTATTACAAAATATTCTTGCTCCCAACCTAAAGTCGGCGTTACCTTGCTTACGTTTTTATCAAATAAATTACAAACTGCCACAGCTGCTTTATTCAAAGCCTCAGTAGCTTTCATTAATGGCGCTTTATAATCCAAAGATTCTCCTGTATAAGAAACGAATATTGTAGGTACACATAATGTTTTACCATTCCCAATTTCAATAATGAAAGGGGGAGATGATGGGTCCCAGGCAGTATAACCTCTTGCTTCAAAAGTAGCTCTCAGTCCACCACTTGGAAAACTGGAGGCATCTGGTTCTTGTTGTATTAAAGCAGCGCCATCAAATTCTTCAATAGCAGTACCATCCGATTTTAAAGTAAAAAAAGAATCATGCTTTTCTGCAGTACTTCCTGTCAAAGGTTGGAACCAATGCGTAAAATGCGTTACTCCTTTTTGTTCTGCCCAAGCACGAATGCCGGTAGCAATTTGTCCAGCTACATTTCTTTCAATTTTTTTTGATCCTTTAATACTATTGACTAAACTTTTGTAGGCTTCATCGCTTAAATATTCTCTTGCAGTTTTTACATTAAAAACACTTTCCCCAAAAATGGCGGTAATTTTTTGTGAATGCACTTCTGGATTATTGATCCTTTCATGGCTCACATGATTGATGGCGTCGAATCTTAATGACATATTAGGTGTTTTTATATTTGAGAATAAATCAAAGGTATGGGCATTTGGGTAGGAGTAATCAACAAAAAATCCCCCATCCATACGATTAGGAGGGGGGATTTTTTACTAAATCCATCTAAATATTACTAAAAACTAAACTTTTGCAGTTTTTACAGTCTTAATAATTCTAGCAGCTACTTTATAAGGATCAGCTGCAGAATTTGGACGACGATCTTCCAACCATCCTTTCCAACCTTTTTCTACTGCACCAATTGGGATACGAATAGAAGCGCCTCTATCAGAAACACCAAAAGAGAAATCGTGAATGCTTGCAGTTTCATGTTTACCAGTTAAACGTAAATGATTGTCTGCTCCATACACTTCAATATGTTCTTTAACAAACGGACGGAAGGCTTCACATATAATATCATAAGTTTCTTTCTTACCACAAGTTCTTAAAGTGGTGTTAGAGAAATTCGCATGCATACCAGAACCGTTCCAATCTAAGGTTCCTAATGGTTTACAATGCCAGTTGATAGATACGCCATAGGTTTCACCAATTCTTTCTAATAAATAACGAGCAATCCAAATTTGATCTCCTGCTTCTTTTGCACCTTTTGAAAAAATTTGAAATTCCCACTGGCCTGCAGCTACTTCTGCATTAATCCCTTCTATGTTCAAACCCGCGTCAATACAGGCGTCTAAATGTTCTTCTACAATATTCCTTCCATAGGCGTTGTTCGCGCCCACTGAACAATAATAAGGTCCTTGTGGTCCTGGGTAACCACCTTCAGGGAAACCTAATGGTTTATTGGTGGCTGGATTCCATAAAAAATATTCTTGTTCAAAACCAAACCAGAAATCATTGTCATCATCTTGGATGGTAGCTCTACCATTGCTTGGATGTGGAGTTCCATCAGAACTCAATACTTCACACATTACTAAGTAAGCATCTCTACGTCCTGGATCTTTACAAATAAAAACTGGTTTTAATAAACAGTCACTTGATCCACCTGGTGCTTGTTCTGTTGAAGAACCATCAAAACACCACATATCACAATCTGCTAGTTTGCCACTGAAGTCTTTTTCGATTTTTGTTTTGCTTCTTAAAGATTGTGTTGGCTTATAACCATCAAGCCAGATGTACTCTAATTTTGAAACTGCCATAGGGTTGGTATTTAAATATTAATAAAATAAAATATATGAATAAATAGGGTGGAATTACTATTTTTTGGGCGAAAATAATAAAGAATTGCATTATTTTAAAAAAATCATTTGTCTTTATATTGTTTTTATGCATAAAATATAAACATTTAATTATTTTTTAATATAAATTATACTGCTAATTCCTTGATCCTCAATTGAAATAGGGATTACACATTTTTATTGAATTGATGTTGGTAATTCAAGCCTTTGCTTACGAGGCACTTTTGTACCTTCGCGTCAACTATAAAGAATAAGAAAATACTAATGGAAATTACCGTCAAAACAGCCCAGCAACTAAGATTAACGCCTGAAGAATTTGAAAGTATAAAAACGAAATTAGGCCGTACCCCAAATTTCACTGAGCTATGTGCTTTTAGTGGTATGTGGAGTGAGCATTGCAGTTATAAAAATTCTATTAAGTGGTTAAAAACTTTACCGCGTGATGGTGGAAGAATGTTAGTTGCTGCTGGTGAAGAAAATGCGGGCTTAATGGATATAGGAAATGATTACGGTGTAGTATTTAAAATAGAATCACATAACCACCCAAGTGCTTTGGAGCCTTTTCAAGGTGCAGCCACTGGAGTAGGTGGCATTCAAAGAGATATTTTTACGATGGGTGCCAGGCCTATTGCTTCTTTAAATAGTTTGCGCTTTGGAAATTTAGAAGACAACAAAACAAAAGGTTTATTAGCTGGTGTAGTGCACGGAATTGGTCACTATGGAAATTGTTTTGGTGTGCCTACGGTGGGTGGTGAATTGTATTTTGAAGATTGTTACCATACCAATCCTTTGGTGAATGCAATGAGTGTAGGCATTGTGAAAGCGGGCAAAACAGTAAGTGCTATTGCACTCGGTGAAGGCAATCCAGTTTTTTTTGTTGGAAGTGCTACTGGTAAAGATGGTATTGGTGGTGCAAGTTTTGCCTCTGCAGAAATTACTGCAGACAGTGTGGAAGATTTACCTGCGGTACAAGTAGGAGATCCTTTCCAAGAAAAAAAATTATTAGAAGCTTGTTTAGAAGTTATAGAAACGGGTGGTGTAGTAGGTATGCAAGATATGGGTGCTGCAGGAATTATTTGTTCTACAGCAGAAATGAGTGCCAAGGGACAAGTGGGCATGCGCATTGATTTAGACAAAGTGCCAACGCGTCAACAAAACATGAAGGCTTGGGAATTGTTATTAAGTGAAAGCCAAGAAAGAATGTTGATGGTGGTAGAAAAAGGGAAAGAAGCACAAGTGCTTGCTGTATTTGAAAAATGGGATTTGTCCTGTAGCAATATTGGCGAAGTAACTTCTGATGGGTTATTAAAATTTTATATGCACGGCGAATTAGAAGCTTCTTTGCCTGCTTATGAATTGGTTTTAGGGGGTGGGGCACCTCAATATACACGTGAATATAAAGAGCCAGGTTATTTAGCAAAAGTAAATGCTTTTGAAATGGCATCTGTTGCTGATGTAACCAACTTGCAAGAGACCGTAAAGCAAATGGTTCAAATTCCAAACATTGCTTCGAAGCGTTGGATCTATACTCAATATGATAGCATGGTGGGTGCTGCAAATACTTCTACCAATGCGCCAAGTGACGCATCGGTGGTTATTGCAAAAGGAACGGGTAAGGCATTGGCCATGACAGTAGATTGTAATAGTAAATATGTATATGCCAATCCTTATCAAGGTGCAATGATTGCAGTGGCAGAAGCGGCAAGAAATATTGTTTGTTCTGGTGGAGAACCCATTGGAGTTACCAACTGTTTGAATTTTGGAAATCCTTATGATCCAGAAGTGTATTATCAGTTTGTAAAATCGGTGGAAGGAATGGGTGCGGCTTGTAGAAAATTCAATACCCCTGTTACAGGTGGTAATGTAAGTTTCTACAATCAAAATCCAGATGGTCCTGTATTTCCTACGCCAACTATAGGTATGGTGGGTATTATAGAAGACATGAAACATCGTATGACTTTAGATTTTAAAACCGCTGGGGATGTAATTATTTTATTGGGCACCCAAAGAAACGATATTGGATCTTCTGAGTATTTAAATAAAATCAAAGGAGTAGCCTATTCTCAAGCCCCTTATTTTGATTTGGAAGAAGAGTTTGCCTTACATCAATTGGTGACAAATTTAATTAAAGAACAAAAAATAAAAAGTGCCCACGATATTAGTGAGGGTGGTTTAATCATCACCTTGTTGGAATCTGCCTTTGTAAATAATAAAGGTTTTGAAGTAAGTGCCAACGACACAGCTTTAAGAACTGATGCTTATTGGTTAGGAGAAGCGCAAAGTAGAGTGGTGGTATCTTGTGATATGGCAAGTCTTGCTTCAATTGAAGCAATGGCTAAACAATCGGGCATTGCTGCTTCTGTCATTGGAAAAGTAACGGAGGGAAGCATTCAAGTGAACAACGAAAAATGGGATTCCATTGCAAGCTGGAAAAATAGTTACGATACTGCTATTGAAAAAAAATTAGCTTAGTCAATCATGTCTAAACAACCTACCATAGTCATTACCGGTACCGCTGGCTTTATTGGCTCTGTGATGGTGCAATACCTCAATGAAAACGGTTTTACCAATTTATTATTGGTAGATGATTTTGGTGTAGAGGCAAAAAGAAAAAACTGGGAACTAAAAAAATACACCAAGGTCATAGAGCGTCAGGCTTTTTTAGATCAATTAATAAATGAGGAATATGAGATTGATATCTTTATTCATCTTGGCGCCAGAACCGATACTACTGAATTTAATTATGCCATTCATGAGGAACTGAATCTGGAATATTCAAAATCGCTTTGGCTATATGCTACTAGAAAACAAATTCCACTTATTTATGCTTCTTCTGCTGCCACTTATGGTAGTGGTGAACAAGGCTATGAGGATAGCCATACTATATTAGACAAATTAGTTCCACTGAATCCTTATGGGGTATCTAAAAATGAATTTGATAAATGGGCTATCGCACAAACCGAACAACCCCCTTTATGGACGGGCTTGAAGTTCTTTAATGTCTATGGGCCTAATGAAGGGCATAAGGCTAGAATGGCCAGTGTTATTTTTCATGCTTTTAATCAAATCAAAGAAACAGGTTTGGTTAAACTATTTAAAAGTCACCGATCTGATTTTAAAGACGGGGAGCAATTGAGAGACTTTATATATGTGAAAGATTTAGTGAATGTGATTGGATGGATGATGCATGAGATGTTTGCTTCTAATTGGAATAAATCCAAAAACGGTTTATATAATTTAGGCACCGGAAAGGCTAGAAGCTTTTATGATTTAGCTGCTAACACTTTTATAGCACAAGGTTTAAAACCTAATATTGAATTCATTGATATGCCTTTGGATATTAGAGATAAGTACCAATATTTTACAGAAGCCAATATGCATAAGCTTCGCAGTGCTGGATATGATAAGCCATTCTCAACGCTTGAGGAAGGCGTTACTGACTATGTAAAAAATTATTTGCTTCCCTCAAAGGGTTATTAATTTGAAAAAAAACTAAAGCACTGTAAAATAGTTCCATGAAGCCGACTCTGTTCTAGCGCAGAGCCATAAGGATTTTATAAGTAGTTAACTTATAAATAAAAGAGAAAATATACTATTCCGTAGCGAACATTCGAGCAAGAAGACGCGGACGAGCGTCTGATGAATGAGAAAACTAATGGATAGGTATATTTTCTCTTAAGTAAATTAAATTAATGTGCTTTTAAAAATGCAATGGCTTTAGCATAAGCATCTGCTTTAGCTGCAGCATTATAAGTTGGGTTACTTGGATTGGCAAAACCATGTCCTGCTTCATATCTATTCACCGCTAAATTTTTACCTGCTTCTTTCATATTTTTTTCAAAATCATTCACCATAGTTGGAGAAGGGCTTTGATCTAAGTTGCCAAAAAAGCCAATGACATCACATTGAATAGATTTCAATTTATCCATATTGGTTTCAGGTCGGCCATAATACATCACAGTTCCTTTTGCTTGTGGTCCGGCTAAGATGGCAGTTTGTAAACTCCACATCCCACCAAAACACCAACCAACACTATAAATAGCTGCATTGCTGCCAGCGTATTTAATAGCCCCTTGAATAATGGCTGTCATTCTTCCCATGTCTGCACCGCGCATTAATTTCATGGCACTATCTGGTGTAGCAGCTACTTTTCCATCATACATATCTACTGCAATTACATTGACATCACCTAAATCAGCATAGTATTTATCAGACTCCATTTTTACATTCTCATTCAAACCCCACCATTCTTGTATAACAATTAAATACTTATTGGTTTTCTTTTTAGCAGCAATAAAATAAGCATTGGCTTGCTTACCATCGGCAGCTTCAAAGGACATCATTTTCCCCAATAAGTTTTCTGGATGCACTGCAATAGGTGAAGGGTGCATGGCAGCAAAAGCAGGTGTGCTTGCCTCTAATTTGTAAGCTTGTTGAGTTTCCATATTCAAACACTCAATTACTTCCGCTTTTTCTACGGTTGGGTGTTGGGTTTTTGTCCAATTCCAGCTAATTAAACTGGCGGTCAAAAGGACAGTAAAAAGGACATAAATGGCTTTTTTCATTGATTTTTATTTATTTTAATTGAAGATGTTCACTTTTATATAACAGTTATAAACATTTTTTGTTGAGTCCTAGGTATCATTTTGTTGCCCCCTTTTTTTGGTGTAGGTTTGTATGACCTCTAAGAATTTTTCCAAATAAAGATAGGTCCTAAAAAGTAAAATAACCATTTTGAAACTGGTTTATGCACAATAGAATTTTTCTATTGGGTATATCCTATTTTCGAAAAAGAACTAATGTAATTGTATGGCAAAGTATGTATTTGTAACAGGTGGTGTAACGAGTAGTTTAGGTAAGGGCATTATTGCCGCTTCATTGGCGAAATTATTGCAAGCAAGAGGCCTTACTACAACCATACAAAAATTTGATCCTTATATTAATGTGGATCCAGGCACTTTGAATCCTTATGAACATGGAGAATGTTATGTCACTGAAGATGGGGCGGAGACCGATTTAGATTTAGGCCACTACGAACGTTTTTTAAGCACACCTACTTCTCAGGCCAACAATGTCACTACTGGACGTATTTATCAAACGGTGATCAATAAAGAAAGAGCTGGTGAATTTTTAGGTAAAACCGTACAAGTGGTACCGCATATTACCGATGAAATTAAGCGTCGTATGTTATTGTTGGGACAAGATGGGAAATTTGATATTGTAATTACTGAAATTGGCGGAACGGTGGGGGATATTGAGAGTACTCCTTTTATTGAAACCGTGCGTCAAATTCAATGGGAATTGCCAGAAGAAGATGTGATGGTAGTACACTTGACTTTAATTCCTTATTTAAGTGCAGCCAAAGAATTAAAAACAAAGCCTACTCAACATAGTGTGAGAATGTTAAGCGAAACAGGCGTACATCCCGATGTAATTGTTTGTAGAACAGAACATCCTTTGAATGATGATATCAAAAGAAAAATTGCATTGTTCTGTAATGTTAAAGCGGGCAATGTCATTGAATCTTTAGATGCGAGCACCATTTATGAAGTCCCCTTATTGATGCAAAAAGAACAATTGGATTTAATTGTTTTAAAGAAATTAAACATTAAGAACTTCAAGGAGCCAGATTTAACCAAATGGAATGTTTTTTTAGACAAACTAAAACATCCTAAAGCAACGGTAAATATTGGCTTGATTGGCAAATATATTGAACTACAAGATGCTTATAAATCAATTTTAGAAAGCTTTATTCATGCTGGTGCGATGAATGAAGTGAAAGTAAATGTAGTGAATGTGCACAGTGAAAATATCACAGATGAGAATGTGAATGAACAATTGGCTGGCTTGCACGGATTATTAGTAGCCCCAGGTTTTGGTAATAGGGGTATTGAAGGAAAAATTGTGGCTGTAAAATATGCAAGAGAAAACAATTTACCTTTCTTTGGTATTTGTTTAGGCATGCAAATGGCCGTGATTGAATTTGCTCGTAATATTTTGCATTTAAAAGGAGCGCACTCTGTTGAAATGGATGCGAATACAGAACATCCTGTAATTGACATGATGGAAGATCAAAAAAGAATTACCATGAAAGGGGGCACCATGCGTTTAGGTTCTTATCCATGTAGCATTACTAAAGATACCTTGGCCTATAAAATATATGGTACAACCAATATCAATGAACGTCACCGTCATAGATATGAGTTCAATAATAATTTCTTAAAATTATTTCAAGAAAAAGGGATGGTCACCAGCGGGGTTAATCCAGAATTGGGATTGGTGGAAATTATAGAATTGCCCAATCATCCATTTTTTATTGGTGTTCAATATCATCCTGAATTAAAAAGTACGGTAGAGCATCCAGCCCCATTATTTGTGCATTTTATTGCTGCTGCAAAAGAACTGGCTTCCAAAAGATAGCAGCTTTCATTTTCAGCTTTAAATGAAGGGTTAATTAGGACCCCAAAACTAGTTTTTTGGCCTAAAAGTGGTTTTTTGTCCCGTATAAATCAACAATAAAAAACATACCTTTGCCCCTCGTTTAAATACGTTTAAAAACTGATTATGAATACGGATAAAAATACGATCACCGGGTTTGTCTTATTAGCTGGTTTGTTTTTTTTGTACTTCTGGTACACCAATAAACAACAAACAGAATTAGCTTCTTATAAAAAGCACTTTGATGATTCTGTGGCGATGATTAAAGCAACTGCTGATAAAGCAGCGGCTTTAAAAAATCCGAACAATGCAGACAGTACTAAAGCAGCCATTGCAGAACCAGTAGATTCGGTAAAAGAAACCTTCTCCTATTTAGAGAACGAAGTGGTTAAAGTTAAATTGAGCAATAAAGGCGGACAGGTGGTAGGCGTCACTTTAAAAAAGTACACCAACTATAAAAAAGAAAATGTGTATTTGGGAGACAGTAGTTCCTTGAATTATCCAATTAATATAGGGAACAACCAAACGGTTCAAATCAATCAAGTATTATTTCCCACCACTACGGTATTGCCTAGCGAAAATGGCGTTCAAAAAATCGAATATAGTTTTACTACGCCATCAGGAAAAACAGTGCGTCATCAATTTGCATTGCAAGCCAACAAATACAATATTGATTTCAATATCAAATTGGACGGAACCGATCAATTGTTGACCAACAACCAAGTAAATTTAATTTGGGACGTGCATTCTTATCAACAAGAACGCACTTCGGTGTATGAGCGTCAAATGTCCAATGTATGTTTTACAGAAGGTGGAGAGTTTGATTATATTTCTAGCAAAACCACCAAGGCTTTTGAAAAGCCTATTCAATGGGTGGGTTTGGTGCAACAATTTTTTAATACCACGATCATTGCTAAAGAAGGCTTTACTTCTGGTAAAATAGATTGGCAAAGAAAGATAGACAGCAGCAATGGCTTGGCTGCCTTACAAGCACAAATGCAAACCAAGTTAAACGGAACCAATGCAAGTATTGCATTGTCTTTATATTATGGCCCCAATGATTTTCAAATTTTGAAAACGCAGGCGCCTGAGATGGAAAAGATAGTGAACTTAGGTAGAGACTTATATTCTTTTGTTAGACCCATCAATAAGTTCATCATCATGCCTGTATTTGATTTCTTTGCAGGCTTTGTGAAAAATTTTGGTTGGGTGGTATTGTGGTTGACCATTTTTATTCGTCTAGTCACTTCTCCACTTACTTATTCTAGTTATTTAAGCAGTGCTAAAATGAAAGTGCTTAAGCCAGAATTGGATGGGATTAAGAAAAAATTAGGCGACGATCAGCAAGGTTTTGCGATGGAGCAAATGAAATTATTTAGAGAAGCTGGGGTGAATCCGCTAGGCGGTTGTATTCCAGCCTTATTGCAAATTCCCATATTCTTTGCCTTGTATAGTTTCTTTAATTCAAATATTTCATTAAGAGGTCAGTCGTTTTTGTGGAGCCAGGATTTATCAAGCTATGATGTGATTGCAAAATTGCCTTTCACTGTACCTATGGGATTTGGTGACCACATTAGCTTGTTTACCATTACAGCGGTTATTACTAGTGTATTTATTTCTGTGTACAATATGTCCATGACACCTACACAGGACAATCCTGCCTTAAAGTACATGCCTTATATTTTCCCAGTGATGTTGCTGTTTATCTTTAACCGATTGCCATCCGCATTAACCTGGTATTATACAGTTTCGAATATTGTAACATTAATTTTACAATTGATCATTCAAAAATTCATCATTAATCACGATAGTATTTTAGCTGCCATAGAAGTAAAACGTAAAACACCTAAGAAGAAAAGTAATTGGCAAAGCAAGTACGAGCAAATGATGGAAGCGCAGAAAAAAGTACAAGACTTAAAAGATAAAACAAAAAAATAAATAAGCGTTGAGCACCCATGTAGATCGGGTGCTCAATTTTTAGTGTTCATGAAATGTAAAATTACCCCCCTAATTCTGAGCATTTTCTTTACGATTGCTAGCGCCCATGCACAAGTCAAGGTAGTAGGGGAATGCGCCCTTCAGTTTGAAATTTTGGAACAGAGAGGAACTCAATGGATGGCCATGGGTACCAAAAATGTATGGATCAAGGGGAGTCAATGCAAAACAATTTTTAGTTCACCTCAATTGGTGCAAGCCTTAATATTTAATACGCAGTCAGACAACGCCATCATCTTAAAAGACATTGGACAAAATCATTTTCTACAAGAAATAAAATATCCGCCCAATAATACGCCTACCATGCTTTCCATGAAAGCAGCATCGGACTCTGCCATTTCTATCTTGGGTTATTTATGTAAAAAAGTACAAGTTGTTTGGAGTGATCAAACTATTTATGAAATTCAATACACCAGCGAAATAGCAGCATCAGTCAATGCTTTTGAATTGGCCTTCAAAGACATTCCTGGATTGGTGTTGGGGTATACCATTCTTCCAGCCAAAGGGAAAGCCATTCAATACTTGGCCAGCAAGATAGATTTAAGTCCAATTGCATTGAGTCAATTTAATGTCAACAAAGACTTATATCAAATCATTGATTAAACATCAATAAAAAAAATCAGTAATTAAGGTTGAACAGGAGTAGGTGTCTTAAACTTAGACAACAAAACATTGTATCTGTAAGGAATTACATAAGAAATATTTCCTTTGTTGAATTTTATGTAATTGCTGTTGGCATCAGCATTCACTGTGTTGGTAGAGAATCCTTTAAATACCAAACTAGATTTTAAAGCATTAAAAGTGGCTGTCTTATGGGTGCTATTACCAATATTTTTTAAACTATATTTTTCTACTAATTTTCTTGCATCCAAATTGTTGTTGATGACAATGGTGGAAGAAAAGGTACTTGTAGATACAAGCAATAGCATTGCTAAACTAGCAGTGTTTAATATGGTTTTTATAGTGGACATGATCTTTACAAAGGTAGACAAATTAATATATCTATAAAAAATTTATTTTGAACCTTTTTATAGGCTGATGTGAAGAATAAATTATTGATAATTAATAGGTTAATTGTACATTTATTTAAAGCAAAGAGGAATCTTGCCTTCTGAGTTAAGGCATTGAAAATCAATGCTTTATTCCTAACCCATAAGTAAAGTACCATGTTCGATAACCATCGTGACGAGGAGGGCGGAGACATTCAAGAGCTAATGCAACGCTTTCAAAACCTTAAATTAGGTCGAACCAATTCTTATATAGAAGAAGATGATTTTGAAAGAATCATAGAACATCTAGATGAAAAGGATGAAATGGCAGATGCCATTGAAGCGGCCAATATGGCTTTGAACCAATACCCACATTCTTCTTTATTGATGATAAAAAAAGCGGATCTGCTTTTGGCCACTAGAAAATACAAAGAGGCTTTGAAATTATTGGATGCCGCTGCCTTGTATGACCATAAAGACATGAATTTATTCATTCTTAAAACAGATGCTTATTTGGCCTTGGATCAACCAGAAAAAGCCATTGTCTTATTGCAAGAAGCACTTCTTTTATTTGAAGGACCAGAACGTACCGAAGTTTTATTTGAACTAGCCGATGTGTATGACGACCACGAAGCCTTTGACAAAGTATTTGATTGTTTGCAATTAATATTGGAAGAAGATCCAACCAATGAAGAAGCTTTGTACAAAATTTGTTTTTGGACTGACTTTACAGGAAGAAACGAAGAAAGCATTCGATTGCATCAGCGTATCATAGATGAACAACCTTACAATGCACTCGCTTGGTTTAATTTAGCTGCAGCCTATCAAGGAATAAAACTACATGAGAAAGCCATTGATGCTTATCAATATGCCATTGTGATTGATGAAAAATTTGATTACGCTTACCGCAATATGGGCGATGCATTTTTACGCTTAAGAAAATACAGAGAAGCCATCGATGCATTAGAAAAAGTATTAGAACTCTCCAGACCCGAAGATGTGATTTATGAAGCCATTGGACATTGTTACCATCGAATGAAAAATTATGCGCAAGCAAGATTTCATTATAAAAAAGCAGTACACTTAAATCCAGATGACAGTAGGCTGTACCAGAAAATTGCAGGTACTTATATGCAAGAAGAAAATTGGGAACTAGCCATCAAGCAATTGGAACATGCTTTAAGAATTCATCAACACATTAATGAGTATTATATTTTAATGGGAGAGTGTTACATGCATTTGAAACAATTTAGAGAAGCCGCTCAATTTTTTGGAACTGTCGTAAAAAACAAACCCAAACAAATTGCAGGTTGGGAGTCTTTAATTAAGTGTTTGGTGGCCAATGAGCAATTGGATATTGCACTAGAACAAACAGAATTGGCCTATATGTCTACGCAGGGAAAAGTAACCTTCATCTTTTACAGAAGTGCTATTTTATTTATGATGAATAAAACTGCTGAGGGTTTACTTCAATTGGAAATGGCCCTATCCAAATCTTCTAAATTATTGAAAAAATTTACTAAGTTTTATCCGGAGATGGTGCAAGATGCAAAGGTGGCTGAATTGATTGGTCAATACAAGAAGAAAGGAAAAAAGTCTTAATCAATTGAGTTACCTTTAGGGTATCACTTATAAAGAACGACTATGATGAATTTCAAAATGTCTCAAATTCCTGAAAGAACAGCCAAACCTAGAAATAGCGGGCTAACTATGGTGATGGATAAAGGTTTGAGTTTTGCAGAAGCAGAGAATTTTTTGAGTGTGGCTGGTGTGCATACTGATTTAATTAAGTTAGGTTTTGGTACTTCCTTTGTAACACCCAATTTGAGAAAAAAGATTGAATTGTACCAATCGCATAATATCCCAGTTTATTTTGGGGGTACTTTATTTGAGGCATTCATTATCAGAAATCAGTACGAAGATTATGTAGCCATTTGCAAAGACTACAAAATAGATTTGATAGAAGTAAGTGACGGATCCATTACCATTCCACACAGTGAAAAATGCGGCTACATTGAAAAGATCGCAAAATTTGCCACCGTATTGAGTGAAGTGGGTAGTAAGGACGCAGCCCATATCATACCGCCTTATCAATGGATTGAGTTAATGAGTGCAGAACTCAATGCAGGATCGGCCTATGTGATTGCAGAAGCAAGAGAAGCAGGCAATGTGGGCATTTATAGAGGAAGCGGGGAAGTACGTGAAGGATTGGTGCAAGAAATTTTAACTAAAATTCCTGCCGAAAAAATTCTTTGGGAAGCACCACAAAAAGCCCAGCAATTGTATTTCTTAGAATTGATAGGCTGCAATGTGAATTTAGGCAATATTGCGCCCTCTGAAGTGATTCCATTGGAAACCATGCGCATTGGACTAAGAAGTGATACTTTTGATTTATACTTAAATAAATAATTTTGCGTCAGTTTGGATTAATAGGCTACCCCTTGTCACATTCTTTTTCAAAAGGATTTTTTGCTGAAAAATTCTTGAAAGAAAATATTGTAGATGCACAATATGAAAATTATCCTATAGCTACTATTCATGCATTTAATTCACTTTGGGAAAATGAAAATTTGGAAGGATTAAATGTAACCATCCCTTATAAAAAAGAAGTGATTGCTTTTATTCAACATCCATCCACTGTGGTGTCGCAAATAAATGCATGCAATTGCATTCGCCAATACAAAAATGAATGGTATGGGTACAATACCGATGTGCTGGGTTTTGAAAAATCTTTGTTGCCGCTATTAAAACCAAATCATACCAAAGCTTTGATACTAGGTACAGGCGGTGCTGCTGCAGCAGTAGAATGGGTTTTACAAAAATTATCCATACAATATCAATTAGTGTCCAGGAACAATCAGGCGAATGCTTCCATATTTAATGCACCTGTCGTGAATTATTCAGCGTTGAATGAAGACATGATCAATCAGCACAAGCTTATTATTAATACCAGTCCTATTGGTATGTATCCCAATGTGCAAGAAGCCCCGTTGATTCCCTATGAAGCCATCGGTAGTGGGCATTATTTGTATGACCTTGTGTACAATCCTGCGGAAACTTTATTTTTATCCAAAGGAAAAGAAAAAGGAGCGGCCATCAAAAATGGGTTAGATATGTTGCATTTTCAAGCGGAAGAGAGTTGGGCCATTTGGAATGCGGCCATACCTCCTATACAATAATCAATATTTTTTAAAGACTTTTTAAAAAAGAGAAAAGCTGGGTGACTGCTTTTTGTCGGTGGCTATAATTATTTTTCTCTTGCATATTCATTTCGGCAAAACTTTTACTAGCGCCTACGGGAATAAAAACAGGATCATAGCCAAATCCTTTTGCACCATGCATCTCTTTTGTAATAGATCCTTTGCAAATACCTTCAAAATAATATTCTTTGTTTTCCCAAATCAAACAAATCACTGTTCTAAATTGAGCAGTTCTGTTTTCAGTTGAAATTAATTCCTCTAAAATTTTATCAATATTGGCTTGAAAATTTCTGTCTTCACCAGCATACCTAGCACTTTTTACACCAGGTGCGCCATTTAAAAAATCAATTTCTAAGCCCGTGTCTTCGCTAAAACAATTTTGTTTAGTGAGGCCATGAATGGTCCTTGCTTTTTCTGCAGCGTTGTCTTTTAAATTGTCATGCGGCTCTGGAATATCAATATCGATGCCTGCTTCTTTTAATGGAATTATATTAAAATCCTTGCCCACCAAGGATTGTATCTCTTCAACTTTGTGTTGGTTGTTGGTGGCAAATACGAGGGTATACATGAGATAGAACTAAATTACAATTGAAATATTTGTTTTAACACGGCCCATAATTTTGCTTTCTCTTGCTTGGCATTGGCATCCGTGCCTTGCATACTAGCTAAAGAGTTGCTAAACAATAAATTGTTTTCGCCTAGTGGGATCACTTTATACAATTGGGTAGGCAATTTTATTTTTAATGCATTGCTATCTAATTCAAAAGCAATCACTAATTTGGAAGGAAGTAAGTGGAGTATTTGATGAAGTCCAGCCTTTTGATGGCCTAAGTTCACAAGCGCGATATCTGCAATGGTTAGTCTGCAGGCATTTAAAATAGAGGTTAATAAAATAAAATCAGCTTCATTTAAATAAACCGAAGCAGGGTCACTCACCAGCACCACAATTTTTTTATGGTGATCGCCTAAATATTTGAAGTTGGTGAGCGCTTCCATAGTTTCTTCTGAAACAGCTTCTTGTTCATTGTTCTTGGAGTCAATGGCAGGCTCCTTTTTTTTATTCTTTTTTGCAAAGGCTTCTTGATCAGCGGCTAAATTTGCATTTTGCTCCTCAATTAAGGCAGGGTTTATTTTATTTTCAGGCAGGACCAAGCTATCTTTGAACAAAGAAACTAGAACAGCAGGGGGTAATATTATTTTGCTTTCATTCATTAAGTTGGAAAATTAAATGAATTGGTCCAAATTGAAAAATAACACTTGTAAGTTTTCAATTTTTTCGTTTCTTTGTACCCTTGATCCTTTATTAAATTAAGTTTATGTCTACACCAACTATTCCAATTATTAAAACTACCCATTCTAATTTAGCTAATTTCAATATGAATGAAATTGCTTTCGGCAAACATTTTACAGATCATATGTTGGTCGCAGACTATGAAGATGGGGCGTGGAAGCATGTAGCCATTCAACCTTTTTCACCCATTTCTTTGGATCCTTCAAGTGCAGTCTTGCATTATGGACAAACCATTTTTGAAGGCATCAAAGCGTTTAAAAATGACAAGGGTGAATTTGTTATTTTTAGACCCGATCAAAATTTAATACGTTTTAATGTTTCAGCAGCACGCATGGAAATGCCTCAGGTACCTGAATGGCTTTTTATGGAAGGAATGAAACAATTAATCAATGTAGAATCTGGCTGGATTCCAACTACACCAGATTCCTCTTTATACATCCGTCCATTTATGATTGCCACCGATCCTTATTTAGGCGTGCGACCATCACTTACTTATAAGTTCATGATTATTTTGGGACCAAGTGGTCCTTATTTTTCTGCCCCTATGAAAATTTTAATTGAACAAAAGTATACGCGTGCAACACCCGGTGGTGTTGGTTTTGCAAAGAATGGTGGAAATTATGGAGCAAGTTTACATCCTGTAGAATTGGCCAAACAAAAAGGCTTTGATCAAATTTTATGGACCGATGCCAACGAGCATAAATATGTAGAAGAAGTAGGGGTGATGAATGTGATGTTTGTCATCGATGGGAAAGTAATTACCCCAAGTTTGGAAAGAGGAACGGTATTAAAAGGGGTGACCCGTGATAGTTCAATTATATTATTGCGTGAAATGGGCTATGAAGTGGAAGAAAGAAATTTATCGGTGGATGAAATTGTGGCTGCGCATAAAAAAGGGGTCTTCCAAGAAATTTTTGGGGTAGGCACTGCTGCCGTCGTATCCATGATCAAGCAATTGGCCCATGGCGATTACCTCATGGATTTTGATCCTGAAAATATGCCTATTGCAAAAGCTTTAAAACAAGCGTTGCATGAGATTCGCATGGGCAGAAAAGCAGACAAGCACGGGTGGATGGTGAAAATTTAAGTAAATCCCTGATTTTTAATCGTATAGGCAATAATTTTTAGCTCAATTCCTGCTAAAAAAGGCCATTTCCTTTATTTTTTTAAAATTAGCGAATAAACATTTTGGTAATTGGCTCACAGCCATTACCTTTGCCGTCCGAATTTTTTATAAACCGAAATAGAACAAAACAGCAGAATAAATGCCTACTATTCAACAATTAGTGAGAAAAGGCCGTGAGATCATCAGGGCTAAAAGTAAATCAAGAGCATTGGACGCATGTCCTCAGCGTCGTGGCGTTTGTACTAGAGTGTATACAACTACACCTAAAAAACCTAACTCTGCGTTACGTAAAGTAGCCAAAGTACGTTTGACAAATAAAATTGAAGTCATTGCTTATATTCCTGGAGAAGGCCACAACTTACAAGAGCACAGTATCGTTTTGATACGTGGTGGTCGTGTGAAGGATTTGCCAGGTGTACGTTATCATATTGTACGTGGAAGCTTGGATACTGCTGGTGTTAAAGACCGTAAGCAGTCTCGTAGTAAATACGGAACTAAGAAAGAAAAAGCAAAGAAATAATTAAATAAGTAACCACTAACTCATATTCGACATGCGTAAAGCACAACCTAAAAAAATTCCTCTAGCACCAGATCCTCGTTTCAACGATGTACAAGTGACTCGTTTTATCAATAACATCATGTTAGATGGTAAAAAGACTACAGCTTATAAAATATTTTATGATGCTTTAGACAAAGTGAGCAAATTCACTGGTGAAGATGGATATGAAATGTGGAAAAGAGCAGTAGTCAATATTACGCCTGCTGTAGAAGTACGTAGCCGTCGTATTGGTGGTGCGACTTTCCAAATTCCTGCTGAAGTACGTCCTGATCGTAAGATTTCTTTGAGCATGAAATGGTTGGTACGTTATTCTCGTGAGCGCAATGGTAAAACAATGGCTGACAAATTAGCCAATGAAATTGTTGCAGCAACTAAGGGTGAAGGTGCCGCTTTCAAAAAGAAAGAAGATACCCACCGTATGGCTGAGGCGAACAAAGCCTTCTCTCACTTTAAAATGTAATTTTAAATATATTACTGGCTTTTTAGCTTTTAAAAATAGACTAAGCCTCTCTGTATCAACAGGGAGGTTTTTTTATTGGAAAAAAAAGTCGAGAATCAGCCTTTCAATTACTAATATCGTTAACTTTGCGCCTCGGAAAATAGGACCATTTAAAATAAAAAATAACCCTTTTATGGCTGACTTGAAACTACAAAGAAACTTTGGAATTGCTGCGCACATTGATGCGGGTAAAACAACTACGACTGAACGTATCTTACGTTATACTGGTATGATCCACAAAATAGGAGAGGTGCATGATGGTGCCGCTACTACAGACTGGATGGAACAAGAAAAAGAAAGAGGTATAACCATTACTTCTGCTGCAGTAAGTTGCCAATGGCAGTTCCCGACTACATTGGGTAAAAAAGATGATAGAACAAAAGATTATTATTTCAATATTATTGATACTCCAGGTCACGTGGATTTTACAGTAGAGGTAGAACGTTCTATGCGTGTATTGGATGGTTTGATCGCACTTTTTTCTGCAGTGGATGGGGTAGAGCCTCAATCAGAAACAGTTTGGCGTCAAGCAAATCGTTACAAAGTACCCCGTATTGGATTCGTCAATAAAATGGACCGTGCAGGTGCCGACTTCTTAATGGTGGTAACACAAGTAAGAGAAATGTTAGGTGCAAAAGCGGTACCATTACAATTACCAATTGGTGCGGAAGATAACTTCACTGGTGTAGTTGACTTAATTAGAATGAAAGCCATTATTTGGGATGACGCTACAGAAGGTATGACTTATGTAGAAAATCCTATTCCTGATGATATGAAAGAAGATGTGGATTATTGGAGAGCTCAATTGATTGAAGCCGTTGCAGAATACGACGACAAATTAATGGAGAAGTTTTTTGAAAATCCAGATTCTATTTCTGAAGCGGAAGTACATGAAGCCATTCGTAAAGCAACGATCGATTTAAGTATCGTTCCAATGATGTGCGGATCATCCTTCAAAAACAAAGGGGTACAAACAGCATTAGATGCAGTTTGTCGTTACCTGCCTTCTCCAGTAGATGTAGATGATACAGAAGGAACAGATCCAGATACAGGAGAAAAAGTTTACCGTAAACCAAATGCAAAAGAACCATTTGCTGCCTTAGCATTTAAGATCATGACCGATCCTTTCGTAGGACGTTTAGCGTTCTTCAGATGTTATTCTGGTCATTTGGATGCAGGTTCTTATGTTAAGAATATGCGTAGTGGAAAGAACGAGCGTATTTCTCGTATCATGAAAATGTTTGCGAACAAACAAAACCCAATTGATTTTATCGAAGCAGGTGATATCGCAGCAGCGGTTGGATTTAAAGAAATTAAAACTGGAGATACATTGTGTGATGAGAATCATCCAATTGTACTAGAGAATATGTTTATTCCAGAACCCGTTATCTCTGTAGCAGTAGAGCCTAAAACGCAAGCTGACGTTGATAAAATGGGTATGGCCATTGCTAAATTAGTAGAGGAAGATCCTACCTTACGTGTAAAGACAGACGAAGATACTGGTCAAACAATTTTATCTGGAATGGGTGAATTGCACTTAGAGATTATTGTAGATCGTATGCGTCGTGAATTTAAAGTAGAGATCAACCAAGGTAATCCTCAGGTAGCTTACAAAGAATCATTTGGTAAAATGATCGAACACCGTGAAGTCTTGAAAAAGCAATCAGGTGGTCGTGGTAAATTTGCTGATATCGAATTTGAAATTGGACCTGCAGATGTTGAATGGATGGCTGAAAATAAAGACAAGCATTTCCAATTCGTGAATGATATTTTTGGAGGATCTATTCCAAAAGAATTTATTCCTGCCATTAATAAAGGTTTTGAAACATCCATGACACAAGGTGTTTTAGCTGGTTACCCAGTGAACAACATGAAAGTGCGTATTACCGATGGTAGTTACCACGATGTGGATTCTGATTCAATGTCATTTGAATTGTGTGCGAAAGCTGCCTTCAGAACTGCAGGTAAAAAAGCAAAGCCTACTTTATTAGAACCAATTATGAAAGTGGAAGTAGTAACACCAGACCAATACATGGGAGACGTTACCGGTGACTTAAACCGTCGCCGTGGAATGTTAGAAGGTATGGACAGCCGTGGTAACTTACAAGTTATTAAAGCGAAAGTGCCTTTGAGTGAAATGTTTGGATACGTAACTCAACTTCGTTCTTTAAGCTCTGGTCGTGCAACATCTACAATGGAGTTCAGTCATTACAACCCAGCACCGAACAATATCGCTGAAGAAGTAATGGCAAAAAATAAAGGCAAGGCTAAAGACGACGAATAGTTTAATTAAGGTCCTTTTAATAAATATAAAGGACCTTAATTAATACCTTTAATGATATAAAAGCCCTGCTCGATACATCGAGCAGGGCTTTTGGGTTCTAGCTAATTATATCCTTGACAATCAATTATTTAGAGCTAAAATGAGGTGGATTTCGCCTTTTTTAAAAATAATTGAAAAAAAGACCAATATTTCTTGAATGTTACGGCGCAACCCATTACCTTTGCAACCCCAAGATAATTTGGGAAAAATAGCTATGTCTCAAAGAATTAGAATAAAATTACAATCTTACGATCACAACTTGGTAGA
>Ga0209829_10000284_pt1 | contig 47379 bp, 34 predicted proteins | sample C_140205_EF_Meta_FD_187311 | JGI IMG/M metagenome (GOLD analysis project Ga0209829, IMG submission 187311) | Freshwater microbial communities from Lake Croche, Canada to study carbon cycling - C_140205_EF_MetaG (SPAdes) (version 2) | ecosystem: Environmental > Aquatic > Freshwater > Lake...
CGGACGCCGCCGGCGCGCAGACCGGTGATGAGCGAGTGAAGTTCGGTGAAGCCCTGGCGGGCGCGGGCGGGGTTGATACCCTCGCGTTGGGCGCGGGCGTCGCAATGCGGACAGAAACAAAACGGCATGGTGCCGCGCCAGAGCAGTTCCGAGAGCGGGCCGACGCGCTCCGCGCCCCATTGGTAGCCGTCGAGCGGATAGGTGCGAATCGTGTCATCGACGAGGGCGTCCCAAAAGCCCTGCCATTCGGGATTATTGCGGCACGGCTGGGCGGACAGTTTACCGTCGAGGCCGACGCTCATGGCGCGCTCGACGTTGGCAACTCGCCCGCGCAGCTCGCCGGTGCCCGGTTCGAGAATACGGGCATAAAGTTTGAGGCCGCGGGCGCGGCAGACCGGGGCGAGCTCCGCGAAGAGATCGCGGTCGCCGTATTCCTCGTCGGCGGCGGGGCGCGGGAAGCGGAGCGACGTGGCGCGGAAGCGGGCGTCGTTGTGGCGAACCCAGAGACGCGTAATCTTGCGCTTGCGCTCGTCTTTCAGCGGGACGCCGTGGTCGGCATAGACCGAAGGTGGGCGATTGTGCGCGGCGTAGTGAGAGTGGCTGTAGAGAAAGAGCGCGTTGGCGCGCGCGGTGGATTGGACGAGGTCGAGGCAACGCTCGATGCCCTCGTCGAAAAGGCTGTGGCCGGCGATTTGGATGCCGATGAGCGGGGAGGGTTTCGCGGCGGCGGGTGCAGACTCGGCAGATCGCAGAAGTGGCGGCGTGGCGAGGGCGAGGCCGGCCTGCGCGGTGCGGCTGATAAAAGCGCGTCGCTCCATAGGCGCGTTCAGGCGAGCAGTTCCTTGAGCGGGCCGGTGCTGTCGGCGAAACGCGGACGGCGCGCGCCACCCTGCTGGGCGAGCGTCAGCCAGAGGTCGGCGAGGGGACGGTCTCCTTCGTAACGGAGGTGGCCGCGACGCAGGCCGCCGCCGGCGAGGAGAACTTGAAGGTCGCCGTAGTTGTGCGAGTCGCCGTCGCTGATGCCGCTGCCCATCGCGAGGACGGTGGAGTCGAGGAGCGTGCCGTTGCCTTCGCGGATGCTTTTCAGGCGCGAGACGACATGCGCGTAAAACTCGATGTGGAAGCGGTCGATCTTCGTGATCGCGGCCTTGGCGTCGTCGCCCTTGGTGTGCGTCAGGACGTGGTGATTTTGCGGCTTGTCGAAGACGTCGTGAAACATCCGCGGTGAGTCCCAGCGCTCAGGATCGACTACGAGGGTGGCGACTCGCGTGAGGTCCTGTTGAAAGGCGAGGACGAACAGCTCGGCCTGGAGGCGAAGGTAGTCGCCGCGCTTTTCAGGGATGCCCACGGGCTCGGGAATCGGCGGCTGCTGGATACGGGTGGCCGCACGCTCGGCGCGCTCGATGCGCTGCTCGGTGCTGCGCACACTCGTGAGATATTCGTCGAGCTTTTGGCGGTCATCGCGCCCGAGGCGTCGTTGGAGATCGCGCGCCTCGGCGAGGACGACGTCGAGGACGCTGCGGGTGGGGCCTGATGTGGGGCGGCCAAACAGGCGGCGGAAAACCGCGCGCGGGTCTTTTTCGGTATTGGCCGCGTAGCCCGGGCCGGCCCACGAGATGCACTCGAAGTATTTCGTCTCCTTGTTATCGACGAAATCATTGCAGCTGAGCTCGAGGGACGGGAGCATGGTATCGCGGCCCTGTTCCTGCGCGATGACTTGGTCCAACGTGATGTTGGTGGGAAACGCGCCATCGAGCGTTTCGACTGGCGGTGAACTCGTGAGCCAGCAGGCGCCGCATTGGGCGTGAACCCCGGTGCCGCCGACGTAAGTGCGGTCGAGGCCAGTTACGAGAGTGATGTCGGACTGGACGGGCGCGAGTGGCTGCAGAGCGGTCGGGAGAGACCAATTGAGTCCGGTTTGCGTAGGGAGGAAGGTGGATTGGTTGTAGCCGTTGGGGGTGTAGATGAACGCGAAACGCTTCGGCGGGGTGACGGCCGACGAAGAGGTCGCGCCGCGGAGGGACGAGGGCGTCATCGCGTTGAGCACGGGCAGGGCGAGCGTAACGCCTGCGCCGCGGAGAAACGTGCGACGTGAGAGGGGACGGGAAAGGGCGAGGTTCATGGGAGTAATTGACGCAAACGAACCGCGTCGTGGGGTGGCTGACAGTCTAGCCTAAGTGGGGGCCGGTCGATAGGTATCCATTCGTATAACTGCGGTTCGGAGAGCGGCAGGGGCGATCGAGGGTCTTTTTAGCGGCGTGGGTGAGGAGGTGGCACGAACATCTATTAACCGCCACTCCATCAATCGTGCTCTGCGCAGTGTTGGGCGGGGGGCATGTGTCGTTTACCCGACGCGCCCGAGCAGTGACCGGTCTGGCCGCAGCGAGGGAGCGGCGGCGTAGCCGCGAGCTCAGAGCGGAGGGCCAGACGGGTCACGCCGTGCCGCGCAATAACGCCCCCAGCCTTTCGCGAAGCGGCGCGACAACGGAGCGACGCAGAGCGAAGGGCTGGCCTCCGTGGCGCAGCATCGTGTCTACGTGGTTCACACCGCCGTTAGGGCCGGAGAAAATGGACCGCCAATACCGTCGCCAACGAACCACCCAAAGTGCAGGCGAAATAGGGCCAAAGGCGCGTCTCAAGAGAAACGCCTGACACCCATTGCTGGGCCCTCATCGCCGCGGCGTGATGCTCCTTGGTGGCCGTCTGCATCTCCGTGCACGCCGCCTGAAGCCGAGTGAGGTTTCTGTTGGCCGATTCTTCGAATCGCCTCGCGGTCCCGTCGAGCGTAAGCGCAGTCTGCTGCTCCTTGTTGTGCCACGTCGCGATGTTTTGCTCCAAGAGTTTTTGCTGCGCGGCGAACATGGCGCGGGTGTCGGCCGTGGCGTTGGCCGTGGCGGCTTCGTGCTTGGCGCAAAGCCGGGCGAATTCGGCGAGTAGTTTTTCCCGTTCACCGGCGAGTGCTTCCGGGACCTGACGCGAGATGCAGGTAAAAACCGCCATACCCTCGGCCAGCAAGAGGAGCGTATCGCCGGTATCGAGCGTGCGTAGGTTCGCGACGTAACGGAAAAACATCTCGCGCTGGTCAGTCGGCAAATAGGAGCCGATGCGGTCATACACCGAGTCGGGAAATCGGGCCGGTGCCGTCATGGGCGGAGTAACGAGCGTGCGGAATCGAGGGCCGCATCGATCTGTCGCGCGCGTAACATGCAATTGCCAAGGTAGTCTTCAGGGGTGCGAGTTATTTCAAGTATTCGTTCATGTGCATCATAGAGGGTTGGACCCAACCACCCAATGCCCCCGGGATGCGAGGATGCGGGTGCACCGGTGCAGCGTCGTGTTAGCAAGGCGCCACCCCGGCGCCGATGGACGACGTATTTTCCGGGAATTATTCACATTTACGTCACGAACGCCGCGATGCCTTACTCCCCTTGATACCGCCCGTGCGGCTGATTCCCGCTGGACGATTCCGATCATCCTCTGTCACTCGGTGTGGCATCCGACCATTGGGAGCCGATCTCAATCCACCGTTTGGGCCAACGGAAGCGGGTCGGGAGGAATTCCCGCCGCCGGTTTTAGCGAACAGAGATTTGAAAAAACTGGTCATGCTATTTCCCGAGAATGTCGCGCAAGGTCGCCGGACCACGGTGCACTACTGGCCCGTTCACCGGAGATGGTGCATTTGATGATACGTCCTCCTCTTGTCCACGAGCGCGATTCGAGAGTCGCCAAACACCCCCTTCTCCCTCTTCCAATATCACCACATCGTCAGGGCGAACGGCTGCTTTGCGATAGAATTCACGGATTTCACCGCGCGCCCGCAATTTTTTACCCTGTTCTACTACGTCAGTCACGAACCTGTCGCCCGCTGACGTCACGATTTCAAGCAGTTCGCCAATTCTAATGGCCCCGCTGTTTACGTATTCAGCCAGTGGAAGTAAATTCTGTCGAAGCGAACCGTCGGAGACTTGGATCGTAAGTCGTCGAAATGACGTTCCGAGGGCACCAGCGGCCTTAGCAAAATCTCTCGACGTAGCGGCACCGTCACTGTCGGAGTTACGCCCTTCATTGAATAGCTCGTCCTGCGCGTAGGGCACGGACCCAGTTTGCTTTCGACCGAACGCTCCAGATGTTCCGTCCGTTGAGTAGGCGCGACCGCTGCCGTCCTCGTGGTCTGCCTCGGCGCTCGGATTCTCCGATTCAGAATGCCAGTTATCCCGCAACATATCTGCGGCACGGATGATTTTGAGAACGGTTTCATCGGCTTCAGATTCAACCGCGCCAGTTTTCAGTCCGGGCTGGATTCCTAGCTCTGCCAGTCGCCTTAAAACAGGTTCCATCGCGCGATCTTCGTCACGAAAAAACAGGCTGCCGCGAATTCGCACAAACTTCCAGCCGAGTCGTTCTAAAATTGCCTGACGGTCAAGGTCCTCCTGAAGACGTTCCGGACCGTGAAATTGCTCTCCATCGCACTCGATAGCCAGCCGACTCCGCGTGCCGATCACCACTAAGTCGATGCGGTATGCGCCAGCCTGATATTGAGGGACAACATCGAAGCCGCGCTCCATCAGCCTGCGCAGCACTGGTCCCTCGAAAGCCGTTGACCGGGAATCGATGGCTTCAAGACGCTGATGGAGTTCGCGCTCCCATGCCGTGGGATCAAGGGAATGTTCGATCAACCTTCGGCGATAGTCGCCAAGTTGGAGATCGGTCTGATGGTTCAAACTGTGGACCACCCACATCTGATTTCGCGCGCGGCTCGCGGCGACGTTATAGCGCTTCTTAAACATGCGTTTGGGACCCTCCTGGCGCATCGAGAGAGGGGCCGTGACCGGCGGGCCGTCCACAACCGAGAGAAACATAACATCTCGTTCATCGCCTTGGAACTGCGCTGAATCACCGCACAGAATCTGCCTCCGGCGGTATTCGGCCGGTTCGAGTCGTTGGCGAAGAAGCGTGTCGATTCTCAACGCCTGTTGATTTCCAACGAGGGAGACTACGCCAAAGGTTGTGGGCTTACCGGCGTCGTTCTTTTCATATTCCGATTGCTGGATAGCCGCACAGATCAGCGACGCGACTGTTTCGGCCTCAACCTCATTTACGTTATCGGCCCGATCATGACCATCCTTTACCCGGTAGTGAACCACGTGCGGGCGGATAGGCACCATTGACGCCTCGCGCAGCGGCTTAATTTCTCCCTTGTAGGATAGATTGTTACTAAACGCTATGATGTTTGGGGCGCAGCGGAAGTGCTCGGTCAGTCGGATGACGCCACCAAACGCGATTTGCGCAAGTTCGTAGATCGATGTCTCGCCATCATAAAGTTCTTTGTAGGGAACCCCATCCAAGAAAATTCGGATGAGCTTCATGACCTCGCTCGCGTCTACGCCGACAGCAACCGGGGTGACCTGCTCATCGTCCCCAACGATGATGCTTTGGTTCGCCATATAGAGCGCAAACAATGCAGTCGGGTCGCACTGGCTCGCTTCATCAATGATTACTACGTCGAACCGCGTCTTCCGAGGATCGAATGTCTCGGCGACTTCGGCCAGTGGCATGATCCAGACCGGAACAGCGTCCTTGGCGGTCTCCATTTCACGCCGCGCCGCCGTGCGCAATTCTGCATCCTTAACACCTTTGCCAGTCTTGGTAAGCTTGTTCCGTAATGCAGCGTAAGCGCCGAGGGCTTGCTTTTGAGCCATGCCAGTCTGGCGTATCTGGAAAAGCCACGTCTGCTTTTCTATTAGCTGCGACGTCAATTCTAAGAGTTGCTGACCGATCTGCTCCGTTCGCACCTGTAACTGGTCCAGAGAAACGCCGGCTCGTCTTTCTAGTTCATCGTGCAATTGGCGCCAGTCCCACGCGAAATCAGGTTCACCCGGCGCGAGAGGGGCAGAATGGAGCGGCACCCGATTTTTTATCGCGGAGGCCCAAGCAGGGGCGGAACGAGCCAGCTGACGCAAAAGGTCTCCCCGCTGGACTAGATCGGGCTCTAGGTTTTTGAGGCGCGATAACTCAGCGTGAGCCGATTCATATTCGGCAGGCGATAAATCGAAAAGGGCTTGGCGCATGCGTTGAGTTGCCGTCGCTACCGCCCCTTTGGAGCGCTGGATTTGCTCGCGCCACCCCAGCAATTTCTTTGTTAGCCTTTCGTGACGGAGAAACCCGCTCCGCGCTTGGAGAATGGGACTTAACTCCTCCACCACTGCGCGTCTCAGTCTTCGCAATTCGGCATGGTCGCCTGCCTCGGGAGCACATCGATCGAGAAATCCCCCGCAATTGAATCCAACGCGTTCAAATTCCCTTTCGAGAGGCTGCCAAATGGCGCTGTGCCAGTCCAAGCACTGCTGAATAAATGGCACGAATTGTTTGCAAGCTTGCTCTGGCCGTTCACCTAACTCCGTCGAGTGAATCGCACCTTTTTCCGCCATCTGGCGTGACCATCGCTGGCGGAGATCGGCACGAAGTTGCTCCATCCGCAGAAGAGCGCGAACCGCACGTAGATGATCCATCTTTGAGAAATCCAGAGGATGAACGCCAACACGGACGGTTTCTCTAAACTCGAACCAATGCCGTTTCGTTAACTTGGTGAGAAGGCCAAACGATTTTCCGTCCCGCGCGTGTTCGATTATTTCGTCAACAATCAAAACGAGATCATGCGGCAGCCGCTGGCCTGATACGGTCGGCCCATGCTCCATCACAAGGAGATGGCAGTCGTTCGCCTCGCGCCAGGTCGTTTCGATTTGATGGACCAAGGATACCCAAACTTCGCGGGCGTGCTCCCCATCCCTTCCTGCCTGCACGGCCTCTAATTGCCAGAGGGCGATGGACCGGAGAAATTCGATGGTTTTGTTCGCAAGGGCCAACATGCGGTCGAAATCGGTCAGATCGTCCGGCGCGTTACCTTGCTCCCACAGCTCTTCGCGGAATTGCAGGTCCTCCCGCGCAAGTGCATTCGCTTCATCGACGGTCTGCCGAAACTCTCGAGGCGTTGGCAATAAGGTTAGATCGGGGCGGCAAGCTGCAAGTTCACGTTCGTCGTCGAGCGAAACGCGAGCATTCGACTGATAAAGAGCTGCGATTTCAGCGTGTGACAGTGGGATGGCCTCTCCCAAAGTTACCGGGCCGGGAATCCAATCATGCCTGCTATTTCCCGCTCTTACGGCTTTTGCCGCCTCAATTGGACGCATCGCTTTTCCCCCGAAAATTACTTCTCGGATTTCATCCTGTCGCGCGTCCAATAATTCGCGGCGTGTCCCGGCCAGTGCCTTCAACAAACGCGCTCTCTCCGAGCGCAAACGTTCCACGTCCCGCTCCAGCAGAACCGGATCTTCGCTGAGCCGCACATGGATTTTGCGAACCGAAGTTTGAAGTTCGTCTTGGCTCTGCTTGTCATTGTGCAAGACGCTGACGCACAGAGGCTGAATCTCCTCGACCACCTTCTGTCGCAAAACCTTTAGCGCCTTCGACGTGTGTGCTGTTACGAGCACCCGCTTACCTTGGGCCAACAAATGGCCGAGCATATTGGCGATTGTGTGCGTCTTGCCGGTCCCCGGCGGACCTTGGACGACGACGCAATCGCGCCGCGCAAGTTGTTTTGCGATGTCCAGTTGCTCGCGGTTCGCTGGTTTGCCAAATAAGACTTCTGGGTCCTCGTTCCCCAACGATTTTGCTCGTTCACCGGGTTGCGATTGCGTGGTCGCGCCAGCAGTGATCATTGCGCCGAGCATTTGAACGAGCGCGGGCGAGAAATCCGAGCGACTTGCGATGTCCTCTAATACCAAGTCAAAAATATTGCTCGGCCCCGTGCGACGATGGCGCATGAAAACTGCCGGACGCCGTTGAAGAGTTGGGGCGGTCGGATCAACTTCAGCCGGTGCGGAGCCCGACGAATCGGCGCTGGTCCCATTACCTTCGGAACCAGTAGCGGCCTTCCCACTAAAAGATCCGGCAGAAGGAAATAATCCCTGAACTAACCGTCGAAGGAAACCCGTTGTGTCATCGCCTCCGAGAGGCGCAAATTCTGCTTCTTTTAGCTCATCTGCGCAGCGGCCAAGCTGTTTTAAGTTCACAGCCGGCAATGCTCGGAGGAATTCCAAATAAAGCTCGGGCGGCTGTTCACGCTTCCGAAAAACAAACTGTGGCCGTTGTTTCTCAGGGTAGAATTCCAGTTCTAGTTTTTGCAGAAGGACAGGATGATGAAATTCACCGTTAGCGTCTGAGCATCTAACCACTCCGTCGCCAACCAGCAGTTCGATCCGTTCCCCTTCACGTTCAATTGCGCCATACCACTCATATACCGACTGAAAAAATCTAAGCGCTTCACGGGCGGGCCGTTCATTTACCACCCACTGGGCTCGCATTTGACGCCACCGATCAAGCAGCAAAGAACGGCCCGGGTCATCGGAAAACGCTTCAATTGAAGTGCGGCCATTTTCTCCAATTTTATTGCGACTAGGATGGATTTGGACGTTTCCGTTTACGTCCCGCCACCCCGGCTGAAGCCATTCATGCAGTTCAATCGGAGGGCGCGGGCATTCTGTTATCAGCGGCCGACTCAGGCGCAGCACGACACCCGAATCTTCGTCACCATGCTCCCTAGTGCCGTCTTCTCTATTTAACTCAATTGATGAATGCGCCGGAAAATCCTCCAGCCATAACACTCCCGGCTGATCTTTGATGTTTCGAACAGGCGGATACTTAAGGTCAATATAAGCCTTCAGAAACTCGAAGAGCTTCAGAATTTTCTGCCGCAGCGCTGGGGAGTTTGCGGGCTCAGGCATGAACGGTGAAATTGGAGCCGTGAGTTCCTCATGACAAGCCGCCAAACAAAGGCTCCAAACAGAGGCTCGGTCAGGCGACTCGCGCCCGCTAAGCCATTCGGGCCGTTAAATGGTAAGCAGTCTCATTGCCGTCCACCAATTGCCGACAGTTTAGCGAGAGCCTCCGTTTGCTTCGTGAACGCCAAATGCATGGAGCGGGCATGGCGCTTCGTCGCTGTCGTGGCTCGCGAGTGCCTTTTCGCGTCGGCGAAAACGTCCGCGTTGGTGATGCCGGGAAACAAATGTGGGACCGCAACCTGTGAAAACTCTTCGTGCGAACTTGGGCTGCCTGCCCTTCTTCGATCAGCCTGCGGGTGCGATTAGGTCGGGCGCGTTGCTTCAGGCGGCCAAATTCGTTGGAGAGACCGCCATTTGCGGCCCATGATTGTCCATCAATCGTTAGGGAACAGCGGCGCATAATTTTTCCGGCGAACGTCGGTGAATTTTGGTCGCCGTGTTGGCACTGACCGTTGTCAGCAGTGTTCCTGTTTTTCGTAACTTCCTCGCTATCAAAATGGGGCGGCCAACGGGATTCGAACCCGCGACCCCAAGAATCACAATCTTGTGCTCTAACCAACTGAGCTATGGCCGCCGTAACCTGAGGAACGCGAACCCTCGCCAGCCGGGTCTCCTCTGTCAATCCCTTCTTCCCGGGTTTGCCGTTGCCCCTTGATGGAGGACTTTCCAGCGTGAGTTCGATCCATGGTCCGCCTCCGACTCGTTACCTTCAACATCGCTCATGGCCGCGGGCTTACGCCGATTCAAGGGCTGACGTCGCAACGGAAACTTCAGCTCAACCTCAGGAAGATTGCGGCTTTGTTGGATAAGTTGAAACCGGACGTCGTGGCGCTGCAGGAGATCGACGAATGCTCGCGGTGGGCGGGAAATTTCGACCACCTCGACTACCTCCGGGTCCACGCGAATTTTTCGCACACGGTCTTTGGCATCAATAATCGGCGGGCGGGTCTCATTAATCTTTGCTACGGTAACGCGATCCTGGCGCAGCACGCCATCCGGGCCTCCGAAACCGTGGTGTTCGGCACCCGCACCGTGGGCGAAAAGGGGTTTCTCTATGTAGAGCTTGAGGTGGGCGGCAGGTGTATTCCGTTCGTGAATCTGCATCTCCATTTTGGTTCGCGAGCCCAGCGCCTGCGGCAACTCGAACGGCTGCTTACTTGGTTGCGCGAGAAGCACCGGTTGCATGGCAAACGATGGGTGGTGCCGCCGATTATTTGCGGGGATTTCAATAATCCGGGCACGGGCGACGATGCGACGGCTTCGTTGCTCAGCCATTTGGCTGACTACTGCGACTATGTGCTGCATCCGGTCAGCGGACGAACGTTTCCTTCGCCGCTGCCGAGTCGAGCGTTGGATTTTGTCTTTTTGCCGGCTGGCTGTCGCAAGGTGCGGTCCGAGATTGTGAAGACGATGCTGTCGGATCACCGGCCGGTGTTGGTCGAGTTTGAGGTGGATTAAAAAATCTCTTTGCGCCGGTCGGTGGTTTTTGCGCCGATGCTGGTTCGCATGTCACGCCTCGACCAAACTTTCGCCCGCACCCGTGCGCAAAACCGCGCCGCCTTTGTTGCCTACGTCTGCGCTGGAGACCCTGATTTTGAGACCTCGCTGGCGGCCTGCCGCGCGTTGCTGGCGAGCGGGGTGGATGTGTTGGAGTTGGGCGTGCCGTTTTCCGATCCACTCGCTGACGGATTGACGAACCAGTTGGCGGCGCAACGGGCGCTGGAAGGCGGGATGACGGCGGCACGCGTGTTTGAACTGGTGCGACGGCTGCGCGAGACGAGCGAGACGCCGATCATTTTTTACACGTATTACAATCTCGTGTTTTCAAATGGCGTCGACGCTTACGTGCGGGAGGCAAAGGCGGCGGGCGTCGATGGGATTTTGACGCTGGATCTACCGCCGGAGGAAGCGGGCGAAGTGACGGCGGCATGTCGGAAGCACGGGGTGGACACGGTGTTCATCATCGCGCCGACGACACCGGATGCACGCATTCCGAAGATTGCGGCGGCGGCGACGGGTTTCATTTACTATGTCTCGCGCGAGGGCGTGACGGGGGTGCGCGATCAGGTCGCGGGGAATATTGCCGAGGCGGTGGCGCGCATTCGGGTGCACACGAAGCTGCCCGTCGCGGTGGGTTTCGGGATCGGCACGCGGGCGCAGGTCGCCGAAGTGGCGGCGTTGGCCGACGGAGTGGTGGTCGGCAGTGCGCTGGTGAATTGTATCCGCGACAACTTGGGGGACCGTGCGAAAATTGGGCCGGCGTTGGCGGCCAAGGCGGTGGATCTCGTGCAGGGAGTCAGGCGAAGCTGAGTTTGCCCTTGCGGACTCGGCCAACGCGGCCTGCTCTCGTGGCCTTTGAATTATGGCGCGCAAAATTTTGCTCATCGACGACGATCGGCTGCAATACCGGCTGACGTTGGCAAATTTCAATAATTTCCAAGGCGAGCATTACGAACTCGAGTGGTCCGCGACTTATGAGGAGGGACTCGCCAAATTGCTTGCGGGAGGATACGCGGCCTGCCTGCTGGATTTTCAATTGGGGGAGCGGGATGGATTGCAGTTGATCCGTGCAGCGGTGGCGTCGGGCTGTCGGATCCCGATCGTATTTCTTACGGCGGAGACGGCCGAGCGTGTCGATGTTGCCGCGATGGAGGCAGGGGCCTTGGACTACCTCGTAAAAGGAGAGATCACTCCGCGCTCGATGGAGCGGTCGCTGCGTTATGCGTTAAAGCTCGGCGATACGCTGGAAGCATTGCGCCGGTTGGCGACGCGCGACCAGTTGACGGGGCTCCTGAACCGGCGCGAGTTCGACCGCATTATCGCGGAAGAGGAAGAACGCGTGCGGCGGTTCGGTCACTCGCTCGCGTTGGTAATGGTGGACGTAGATCACTTCAAGTCCGTCAACGACACCTATGGGCATCCGGTGGGTGATGCGGTTTTGCGCGAAGTGGCGCGTCGCGTCGCGGCGTTGCCGCGCTCGGTGGACCGAGTGGTGCGGTTTGGCGGCGAGGAATTTGCGCTGGTGCTGATGCAAACGGATCGGGTATCGGCGATGGAGGTCGCACGCCGCGTGTGTGCGATCGTCGAGCGCGATCCAGTAATCGTGAGCGATACGGTCGCGCTCAATGTGACCGTAAGCACCGGTGTCGCGGTGCTCCCGGAAGATGGGAAATCTGGCTCCGCACTGATCGTGGCGGCGGACAAAGCGCTCTACACGGCGAAGGCGCGCGGACGCAATCGGGCGGTGGGATTTAACGAGATTTGACCGTCGACGGTGCGAGGATGCGCAGGCTGGCCGGCAGGGTCACGAACTCGACTTGGGCCGGAGCCTGATGAACTTCGCCGTCGGTGTGAATCGGACCGGGGGCCGCGCGTTCGACGACGAAGCGAGCAGCCTGTAAGCGGAGCACGGAGGGAATGCGCGCGAGGCTTCCGGCAAAGAGGTGCGCAACGAGCGGTAGGGCGTTGCGCCATGTAATGGGTGGGACGGCGGTGAGATCGAGTAGGCCGTCGTCAACGCGGGCGCCCGGGGCGATGCGGGCGTTGTTGCCGTATTGGTCGGAGTTGGCGACCACGAGTGTGAATGCGGGGAAGGGAACGCGGGCACCGGCGCAGTGGATGGAGTAAGGTTGCGCTTGGTATTCGCGGAAGGCCCGGGCGCTCGTGGTCAGGTAGCGAAAAAAACCGCGGTGGCGAAGGCGGTTGAACCGGCCTGAGATGTCGGCTTCAAAGCCCAGGCCGGCGGCGGTAAAAAACGGGTGGCCGGCAGCCAGTCCGGTATCGATGAGACGTGGTTGACCGGTGAGTATAATTTCCAACGCACGAGAGATCGAGCCATGAATGCCAAGGTGGCGGCCGAGCCCGTCGCCCGACCCGCACGGAATAAGCCCAAGCGTGACGGGAGTGCTGGTGACGATCGAGGCGATTTCATTGAGGGTGCCGTCGCCGCCAACGGCGACGATTAACTCAACCCCGTCCGCCAGCGCGCGCTGCGCGAGCTCTGTAGCGTGGCGCGGACGGTCGGTGAGCACGACGCGGGCGGAGTGCTGCGCAGCGAAGGCGCGCACGGTGTCGAGGGCGCGGGCGGCGCGGCCAGAGCGGGGGTTGACGATGAAATAGGGTTTCAACGGAAATTGTTCTAACCACGGATTGCAGGAAGGCAGCCGATGCGAAATGAAATTAGTTCCCCCATGAAACCTTCGCTGCACGTGCTCACCGGGCCGACCGCTGTCGGCAAGACCGAATGGGCGCTGCGTTGGGCGGAGCAGAGAGGGGCGGAGATTATTTCGTGCGACTCGCTGCTGTTCTATCGCGGCATGGACATCGGAACGGCCAAGCCGTCGGCGGCGGAATTGGCCCGAGTGCCGCACCATCTCATCGACCTTTGCACGGTAACCGAGCGCATGGATATCACGGATTACGTGGCGGCGGCGCGGCGGGCAGTAGACGAAATCGTCGCACGCGGCCGGACGGTATTGGTGACGGGAGGGAGCGGTTTTTATCTCAAGGTTTTTTTCTCGGCGGTGGCGGATGACGTGGCAGTGCCGGCAGAGTTGAGGGCTGAGGTGGGGGCGTTGGAGCTGACGGAGGCGATCGCGCGGTTGCAGGCGTTGAATTCAGCGGGACTCGGATCACTCGACGTGGCTAATCCGCGACGAGTGGCGCGTGCATTGGAGCGATGCTTGGTGTCTGGGAAAACGCTGGCCACCCTGGCCGAGGAGTTTGCGCAGAAACCGGGAGCTTTTGCGGATTGGCCGGTGAAATTGACGCGTCTCGACCGTGCGCCGGACGATCTTGGGCGGCGGATCGAGGAGCGCGTGAACATGATGTTGCGCGACGGACTGATTGATGAGGTCAGGCGGTTACGCGCGGGAGGGCTGGAGAACAATCCGAGTGCAGCTCTCGCGATTGGGTATCGAGAGGTGATCGCGATGTTGGACGGAGTGCTACCGGAAGCGGCGCTCGCCGAGGAAATCGCAAAGAATACCCGCGCTCTCGTGAAAAAACAGCGGACGTGGTTTCGCACGCAATTGCCGGAGCACCGAGTGCTGCTAGCAGCGGCGCTGCGGGACGTAGGCGAGCTGTTTGACTGACCGGTATTGAACCACGCCAAGGCGGGCGCACGCAGCTATTCCGTGCGGCGGTAGGTGTCGCCAAAATAGAGGAGGGTGTCGGGATTTACGAAGTCTACGACGCCACTTTCCGCCGTGAGCAGGCCAAACCTGTTGTTCCGTCGGCCGAGCTGAAACGTGTCGGTGTTGAGGACAGTGCGGGTTTTTTTCCGGAGTTCGATAAACCAGACGGTGCCGTCGGACGAAACCTTGATTTCCCGATCACCGGTTTGTTGGCCAGTCGCGTAGGTGCCCAACGCCTCACGATGGCGCGCCAAAATCTCGGCCGGATCGGTGAGCGGAATGACAACTGTTGTGGAGGAGGTGCTCGCTTTGCGAGAGAGCGATTTGAAAGTGGTGAGGTTGAGAGCCAGACCAAGGAGGAGGAGGAAGACCGCGAGAGTGCGGCGCAGCGCAAGTCGAGAGCGCGGGACGATGGGGGTGGTGAGAAGGGCGACAATCTCGGCTGGCGAAACATTGCGGCCTAGCTCCATTGGCGGGTCGATGTGCGAGAGTAGGAGCACGCGTCCGGTGGTGCGAATTTCAAAGCGACCGGTGGCAGCGGAGACGAAAATACGCGGCTCGGCGGCAAGATTCTCCGCTGAGTCGAGTTGAGTGAAACGCTCGAGCAGGATTTTTAGTTCGGCTGGACGAAGCGGGCCGCGCTCCATCGCGCCGATTGCAACAGTGGCCTTGGTGGCGTCGGTTGACAGGTTGACGGAGGAGACAGAGTACATGCGCGACGCCTCAAGGTTCGAGCACGTAGACCGGTTGGTCACGGAAGCCGAGGCGCAGTTTGCCGGTGTCGAGCACTCCGTCGTCGACAATGCGATCAAGGTCGACGAGTTGAGCGCGGTCGGCAGAAACTTTACTGGATTGAGTGGAGGAGATCACGATGGCCGCGCGATAGCGCTGGCCCTGATGGACGGAATCCGGGGCCCACATGTAGCGTCCGCCGATTGGGGTAACGAGCTCCCAATTGGTCGCGCGCAATTGCTCGGCCAAGCTTGTCGGGAAGCTTCCGTCGGGGCCGACTTCAGCCGGCCAGTCGCCTTGGGTTTTTGCAAAGGCCTGAAAAGCGCTTGCGAATTGCCGAAGGTCGTTGGCGACCGCCATGGAGCGAGATTCACGACGGGCGTGCTTGATGGCGGGTGCAGAGATGGCCACCAGCGCGCTCGCGATGGAAAATATTACGGAGACTTTGAGTAAAATGTAGCCGCGTGGGTTAACGTTGACGCGGAGCCCGGAACAAGCCGGCAACTCGGAGGGAGTAGTGGGGGACCTCATGCAGGAGGAAGTTGCGCTAACCCAAGCAATTGGTCGCTAGCCAGCGTCCGGTGTCCGGGTGAGCCGAACGTAGATGATTACGTGGGTTGCGATGATAAGGGGAACGAGAAAGGTGGGGAGGAGACTGAGCGGCAGGTAAGTCAATGCGCGCATCTGGATTGGGTCGGCGAGGTTCAGGCGGGCGGCGGTGAGCACGACGAGTGCAATGTCGACGAGGCCGATGATATTCCAAATGCGGATCATGCGCTCGCCGGTGACGGTGGAGAGTGGCACTACCACGATGGCCAGAGCCAAGGCAGCGACGATAATGTCGCCGATGCCGCCGGGAACGGCAAAGTCATAGGGTAGGACCCCGCGCCGATAGAGGATGAGAAAATAGATGCCGATGAAGCGTGAGACGTGGAGGAGCACGAGGGTGCGGAGATCAAGGGCGTCAACCCACGAGCGGACGGCGGCCAGCCGAAAATACGAAAACAACAACACGGCGGTCAGGCCAAGGACGCAGGCGGGGATCGCCAAAGGCGGGAGACCTTGCAGGAGGAGTTGTTGGCCAACGAAGAACGCGGCACCCAACCAGGTCCAGAAAACCATACGGACGACAAGGGCGGTAGGCATGACTTGGTAAGAAAAGTGGCACCGGACCGAGACGGCGAGCGTGGAGTGTGCGCAAAAAAAGCGCGCCGGGGGCGGCGCGCTGGAGTAGAAGTCTTACGACGCGGTGCAGAGCCGCGCGCCCGGTTTAAGGCTGGGGTAGTTGCACTCTGTAGCGATCGAGCGAGCTGGCCTCCCAGCGGCTCAGATCGGTGTAGGCGTTACGGAGGGCAACTTTGGCAGTGAGTTCGTTGAAGCGAGCGGTCTCGAGGTCTTCTTGAGCTTGGAGCACGAGTCGGGCGGTGGAAAGGCCGGCATCAAAGCGGGCTTTCTGCAGGTCGTATTGACGGGCGCTAAGCTCGGTGGCTTTGGCGGCGATCTCGACCGCGATCAATTGGGTTTCGACGGCGCGAACGGCGCCACGGACGTTGACGAGGAGGAGTTGTTCGAGCTGCTCAAGGCGGACTTTTTGGGACCGCACGGTATTCTGGGTGCTGCGGTAGTTGGCTTTGTCCGCCTGCTGACCCCAAGGCATCGAATAGTTTACGCCCAAACTCCAGTTGTTGCCGTGGTCATTTGGGATGTTCGCGACGGCCTGACCGTAGCCTTCTTTGGTGGCCTTAGCGGTGTAGCCAAGCGCCGCGTCAAGCGTGAGGGTGGGCTTCAAATTCTTGCGGGCGGTGATCAGATCGAGTTCGAACTGTTTAATGGTCTCCCCTTGGGAAAGGGAGTCGGGGTAGCGTTCCCGCGCGAGTTTGTAGGATGTGGCGAAGGAGGGCACCGTTCCCTTGTAGTCGTCAAAGCCAACCGGCCCGAGGCGGGTTTCAAATTCGGGGAGGTTGATGAGATTCAGGAGGGCATCTTCGCGGTCGGCGACCGTTTGTTCAGCGATCACGAGGGCTCGGCGAGCGTTCGCCACGCCGACTTCGGCGGTGAGGACATCAAGATCGGTCATCACGCCCGTGGCGCGTCGAGCGGTATTCTCTTCAAAGAGGTTTTGATTGCGCTCGAGGGTGAGCTGGCGGATGCGGACGGTTTCGCGGGCGGAGACGAGATTATAGTAGGCGGTCTCGGTGGTAAAGATGACGGTGAGCACTCGGCTGGTGTAGTTGAGTGAAGCGATGTCGATCCCGAGCTTCGCGCGGCGGGAGGCCGAGGTGGAGCTTTCGCGGCCGACGTTGCGGAGCAAGGGTTGACTCAGGGTGGCGGTGACGCCGTTGCCGAAACTGGGATTGAGCAGGGCATTCGAGGAATTGGTGGCCGAGCGCGTTAGGTTGGCGGCGAGGCCGAGGACGCCGTTGGTGGCGGCGAGGCGCTGGCTGACGCCGGCGCGGAGGGTGGTGCCGTCGTTGCGGGGGCCTTCGAGTTGTGCGCCATCAAGTCGACTGGTGTTGGAAGCGGCTTGGCTGACCGAGCGGAGGATCGAGCTGGTCAGCGTCGGGTCGAAGATCGCGTTGGTCGCGTTAAACGTCTCGCGGGCGTTCTCAGACGTGACGGCCTGAATTTGGATGTCGAAATTTTTCTTCAGCGCCTGGGCGACGGCTGCTTCGAGCGAAAGAGGCTTGCCGGCGAGGGGTGTTTGGGCGTGGGCCGGCGCGATGAGCACAACGGATAAGCCGAGGATGAGGAGGGCGCGAGATAGGTGGCGTGACATGACGTGGATGAAAAAAGTGCGGTCGGCGGGGTTATACTACACCAGAAGGTAAATGAAAGTTACTGTTTTTCGAACTCACCGCCGGATGTTCGTTTGAGGACGGTGAAGCCTGCTTGTCTGGCCCGCGAGACGGAAATCGGGGCGGAAAGTTTCGGGGAATTTACGGGTTGAGGGGAAATGCGGTGAACAGTTTGGCCGCAGGTGGGGCAATGAGCGAGGTCGGGGGCGCCGGCTTGCGCACGGTGCTCAAAACCGTCACCGCAAAGACGGCAGGGGGGCGAGATTGGCGCATAACTATGGAGCGGCATCTTTCTGATCTCACGACAGCTCACGGGGCGCGGCGAGCCGAATCGGCCAAGCGGGTTAACCTAGGGATCAGCGGTAAGGGGACGAATGGTGATGAGGCCTGGCGAGCGCAGCCGGGGCTGCCAAAAAAGAAGCGCGTCGATGTGACGCGCTTCGAGTGTTACGGGAAAATGGGTGCGAAATTACTTCGAGCTAGGCTCGGATTTCTTCAGTTCTTTTTCCACGAGTTCCGCCACATAGGCACCGGCGCTCATCCGAGCGGTGTAGCCAGCAATCTGATTGCGGGTAGTGACGAATTGCGAATTCGCCTCGGAGAGGTCGGGGGCCTGTTTGTCGACGGCATAGACAAATACGCCCTTGTCCTGGGCAAGGAGCATATCGGAAACCTGACCCTTTTCGAGGCGTTCAAGCGCGCCGAGCACGGTGTAGTCGATATCTTGCGGACGATTGCGAAGGGTAAATGCAGGGATGCTCTTCGCTTCGATCTTCACGCCGGCGGTTGTTGCGGCAGCAGCAGCGGCTTTTTCGAAGGTGTCACCCGCTTTCACGGCAGCTTCTAACTGTGACTTGACGGTCTTGCCGAGTTCGACCCAGCGGCGCTGTTTTTCCCGCTCGGTCCAATCGGTGGTGACTTTCTCACGGACTTCAAGGAAGGCTGGCTTTCGAGCTGGTTGTGACTCTTTCCAAAATATTACAACCGCGCCGGCGGGAACATTGATCGCTTCAGAGTAGTAGCGGTCCTCACGGGGAAGCTTGAATGCTTCGGTCGCAACCTCCGGGGAGCCACCGAGCTCGGCCGGGCCGGCTTCGCGGGTAAAGGGTGCGAGCGGCTTCGCGGCGATTTTCTGTTTCGCGAGAAAAGCATCGAGGCTGGCGGCCGGGACCTTATTTTCGTAGAGGGCCAACGACAAATCACTCGCTGCCTTGGCGGCGATTTTCTGAGCGCGCTCGAGTTTAAGGGTCGCCTCAGCTTGCGGGCGGGCGGCGGCGTAGTCGGCTGCGGGATCGGATTTAGCCGGGGTCTTGTCATCCGCTGGTTTGACCTCAGGCGCTTTGGGGAAGCGGGAGGGGTTTTTGTCGTAGAAGGCGCGGACTTCGGACTCGGAGACCGTTGCGCTGGCGATGTAATTGATGGCCGAAAATTCGGCGTAGGTGGCGACGACGCGTGGAGCGATTTGGTAGCGGGGGGCGTCTTCCTCGAAGAACTTATTCAAGTCGGCGTCGGACGGTTTGAGCGTGGGAGCAAAGGCTGTGTAATCGGCGGTCGCGGTGGAAAGCGTCCAGGAAGTGTCGGCCCGGGAAAGCTGGCTCTTGACGTCGCCGGGGAGGACATAACCGGGACCGGCAATGAGCTTGTTGACCTTGTCGGCGCGGACGTCGTCCGAGACGACGCGTTTGACGTCGGCTTCGTTAACACCGCGAGGGTTGGTCTTCAGGTTGTCGCGGAAGGTCGCGTATTTCTTAGCGTCAAATTGACCGGACTGGTCGGCAAACATGCGCAAGGTCTTGATTTGGTCTGCGATCTCGGTGTCAGTGGCAGCAGGAATATGCCATTGGTCGGCGAGATTGAGGGTAGCTGCCCGGGTGAACGCGTAGTTTTGGATTTGCTCGGCTTCGAGTTGGCCAAACCCGCCCATTTGTAAGCTGGCGCTGAGTCCTGCGTCGCCCATCAGGCGCTGCTGGTCTTGTTGCAGGCCGAGATTGTAACCGAAAAACGGACGATCAACGTGTTGCCGGTCGGCGCGGCCAAAACCACCGGAGGCATTGATGCCTACGACGAAGGAGATGATGATAAAGACCAGCAGGACCGCAAAAATCGTGCGGAAGTGATGCTGAAAATATTTCTGAATCCAAGTGATCATGGGGAGAAAACGTCGGACGCTAGGTCGCGGGTGACGCGTGGCAAGGGCGAATTCGCTCGGTTTCGCCTGCGATTTCCCGGCCGAGCACGACGGGATCCACGCTGCTGTTCCCGTGAATCTTTAGCCGGGTTTAGCGCGTAAACCGGGCTGTTTTTCGCCTAACATGAACGGCGGGCGCGACTCGTCGAAGGGATACTCGTTGAACAGTTCCTCAAGGCTTTTCTTGAACAACGCTTGTTGACCGAGCTGGTCAAGGCCCTCGTCGTAATGATGAAGGATTGGGTCGATCCGCTCGAGCGACTGGCCGATCGGGTCGTCGCCATAATTGTCGTCGAGGGTTTTGAAGTCGAAAAGATTGATCCGGCTGAGTGGGCGGGCGGGTTGGTAGCGGTGCTCTGTGGCCGGTGTATTGGCCGACGGGCGGAGAGTGGTAATGAGATTCATCGTGACGAGGCGATTGAGGCACTCGTTGAGAATTTGGGTTGGGACCTTGAGCAGATCGCTAAGTTGGGAGGCCGTGATGGGCGGCAAGCACTCTTGAAACCGGCGTCCGATGGTGAGCAGAACCACCAGGGACAGGCGCTCGCGCATGGATTCAGTGAGTTGGCCCCAAGCCGCCTGACTGTTGCGGAAGTGGACGTTTTGGACGGCGTAACTGATCACTCCGCCAATCAGGATGTAGAGCCAGAAGATGTAGAGGCCCAGCATCAACACGAGCGGGACGGCAAGTTGGCCGTAGAGATTTTGCGTCTGGACGACTCGGCGGACGTAAAAGAACGCCACGAAATTATTCAGCATCAGGAGCACGGTTACGACGAAGGCACCCGCAAATGCTGCGCGCCAGAAAACATGGGTGTTTGGGATGACGCGGTAAACGAGAGTGAGCATCACCACGAGCAGCGTGAGCGAGAACAGCGGCAGGGTGAGCGTAAGGATGGAAACGAGGTGTTCTCCGCCCGGCAGCTTACCGATCGATTCATTGAACACGATGCTGGCGGCGCCAGCGCCGACCAGCGCAACTGAAGCAAAGAAGAGCACCGCCCCGAGCGTGAGGATCGTCCAGTAAAAGACGATGCGCATGAGCAGGGACCGACCGAGGCGGATGCCCCAGATATCGTTGAACGCATCCTCGACCGCCTTGAACATAAGGAGCACGATGAACACAAGGGCGAGCGCACCAAAGACGCCGCCGTAGCCGGAGCGAGCGCTGGTGATGAAGCCGTTGACCATGGAGACGACCTCGGGATTGACGGCGCTGCCCATCGAGGCATGGGCGTCTTGCGAGGTTTGCAGGGAGCGCAGTTGGGGAGCTACCTGTTCGAGCAGTGCGCCGATTTTGTTGGCGACAAAGTTGGGGTCATCGTTCTTGCCGAGGATAAAACCGCCGATCAATACCGCGATGGCGATGAGGGGGCCGAGGCTGAGGAGAGAACTGAAGCTGAGTGCAGCAGCGCGGCTGGGTACCTTCGTCTCAATAAAGACCGTCCACGTGATCGAGACGACGCGGAGTGCGGCGTAAAACCAACCGCGTGGAGACGTGTCCTTCAGGTGCGCGGGCGACCAGATTTCCTTTTTCCAAAGGTGCGCAAAGTGGTCGGTCAAACGGGCGAGCCGCGTGCCGTGGTGGGATGGCGGTGCGCCGAAATGGGCCACGGAATTAGTGTGAGATGAGATACCAGCTGAGGGCGCCGAATCCGCCGAGGGCTGCGCCGGCTGAAATCAAGACGGGTAGCATGCTCACAAAAATTGTCGCGAGGTAGAGTCCGGATGCGCCGGCAGCGGCCAGAATAATCGGGAAGGGTTGGCCTTGGGCGAAAAAGATGAACCCGAGAAAGCCAAAACCCAATGCAGCCCGGAAACGCACGAACGGGTAAAGGCTCACCATTCCGAGTGCCAGCATGACAGCGAGCCCGAGGTCGAGGACGCCGAGCAAAATAATCGGCCGGGCGAGGATTTGGCCTGCTTCCATTGAGAGCAGCGCATCGGAATTCGGGAGGAGGGCCCCACATGCGGCAATGACAAGTGCGGCGACGGCGGACCACATGCCGACTTTGGCGGCGCGCATCATCGCGATTTCAGGGTCGGCCTTGTCGGAGGTTTCGGCAGTGCGTCCCTCGGCGGCAGCCAGCATATCATCGACGGTGATGGCCTTGGCGTTTTCGTCGGTCTTGTTAAGCGTTTTGATTTCCTTGGCCTTCAGCGAAAGTTTTTTCTTCTCGGGGAAGACAGCGGCCATGAGTTCGAGGTTTGAACTGAGCGCGACCCACTGTTCGGCAGTGGCATCGTAAATGAGTGTCTCGCCCGTGACTTGGCCGGCGTCGGCCAACGAGGTTATCTGCTCCAGATTAAAAGGGCCCCGGGCCTCAGTATCGGTCGCGTTGCGGATGTAAATTTCCTGCATGGCCATGCGCGGACGGTGGGCCGGGGGCGGAGCAGCGGCAAGCGATTTTGTAGACGACGGCGGCGCTCGGGCGGTCAGCGTGGGGCGTTAATCTTGCCGATCGCGAGCTTCAAGTTGCGTTCCTCGGCGCGAAATTTGGCGAGGGCCCGGGGATCTCCTGCCTCGGTTGCGGCGAGCAAATGCCGATAGCCCTCGAGACGGAGGCGCAGGATTTTCACGAATCCCGCGCGGCGCTCGGCGGTCGTGCGACCGGGAGTGAGCGTGAGACCTTCCATGGTTTTCAGCCATGATTCGGTGAAGGGAATGCCCTCGTCGTTCAGCCAACGGGTGAGTTCGGGATTGGGTTTGCCGAGCGCGTAAGTTTTTAGAGCAGACTCCTGACGCTTCAGGACCTCGGGTTCTTGGGCGGCCGGGGCTTTGATCGCGGCGCTCCACGCGAATTCTTCGCTCAATCGATAGGGGTAGCGGGGGGCAACGATGACTCCAGCGATGATCGCGAAGGTGAGGACCGCCGCACCGAGGCGGATTCGTTGAGGGATCAAGCGGAGCCGAGTCGGCAGATCCACCGGCACGGCGACGAGCCAGCCGAGCACGAGTCCGCCGAGGAGTCCGCCAATATGGGCGGCATTGTCGATGCGCGGGATCACTAGGCCGAAGATCAAATTATATGCGGCAAAGGAGAGCGCACTTTTCAAACCGGGTTGGTAAACAGATTTCGGCAATGCGTGCTTTTCGCGGAGCATATAACCGAGCAGGCCGCCAAAGATGCCGAAGACGGCCCCCGAGGCACCAGCGCTCCATATTTTGTCGCCGTGCCACAAGAGCGTCGTGAGGCTGCCAGTGAGGCCGGCTCCGAGGTAGACCAGCAGGAAAAGCGAACGCCCCAGGAGTTTCTCCAGGATCTGCCCGGCTTGGAAGAGGGCCCACATGTTCAACGCCAGATGGATGATGCCATAGTGCAGAAACATGCTGGTGAAAAGCCGCCACCACTCGCCGTCGGTGGTCGCGCCGCCGTTGTTGGCGCCGTATTTCATGTAGGGCGCGAGATCAGTGACCTGGACCCAGCCAGCCCCCAAGAGGCCCATCACGACAAAGGCCAGGGCGTTGGCCTCGATGAGCAGACCGGTGACGGAGGTCCACGGGCTACTCGCGCCCGGGAGTCGGTTGAGCCTGGCGGCAAAATCCAGGGCAGCAGAATATTCCTCGTCCGTGCTGGTCGGCATCAGTCGAACGATGTCGAGGGCCTCGGCGGCAGAGGCGCCGAAGAACACGAACGACTTCGTCGGCCGGCTGACTTCGTGCGTGGTGTGGTGGAACTCGATGGATTTTCCGGTTACTGTGACGTTCGTGATTTCGTCGGTACGAAAAATAAACTGAATTTCGCGACGGAAGGAAAAGGCCCGGCGTTGATCGCCGGAAAATGTAAACGTCGCCTCCGTGCCGGTGCCCCGCACCTCCAACCTGCCCTGGCCGCGAAGTTCCGCGTTGGCGACCCGCCCCGCGAACTGTTCATAGGTGATCGCAAACGTAATTTCTCGCGGCGCGGGGACGGGGTTCGGGTCGAGCGGAGGGAATTCCATGAAGGAGTTGGCGCGACGCGACGACGAGCGGGGCGACGTTAGGCGCTCGGATATTCCCAACCCTTGCGGTAGGGACGGCGCAGGAGTTGGTTGGCGGCATCGTCGTTGAGGATGCGTCCCTTTGCGCCGTCCCAATCGAGACTGCGGCCGTGTTTCAGCGAGAGCATGCCGAGTAACGCCATATCGGTGGCGAGTTGAATTTCGCCGATGTCGCAGACGGGTTTGTTGCCGGTGCGGATTGCGTGCAGGAAATCGGCCCAAAGCTCCTTGATGTTCTGGGAGTCCGGTTGGTTGAGGGCAGGTGCCTCGGTGACGACGGGGTTTTTCGAATCGGAAGGATAGAACGACCAGCCTTTTTGCCAGCCCATGTGGAAAATACCCTTCGTGCCGTAGAAGTAACAGCCGACGTTCTCGCCCTTGTCGGTGTTGTTGTTGGCGAAGCGGCGGTGCTCCCATTGCACGTCGAATTTGTCAAAACTGAAGGTCGCCAGTTGGTGGTCGGGCGCATCGGTCGTCTGCTCGTTGGCGGTTGAGACGGCGGGGCCGGCGATGGGGCGTCCACCGGTTGAGTAGATGCGTTTAGGGTGCCGCTCCCCTGTGACCCAGAGCACTTGGTCGAGCCAGTGAATGCCCCAGTCGCCGAGGGTGCCGTTGGCGTAATCGAGATAGTTGCGGAAGCCGCGTGGGTGGATGCCGCGGTTGCCGGCGCCTTGGTTGGGCTCGCGGGGATCGCCGCCGTTGAACGGTCTTAGGGGAGCGGGGCCGCACCACAGGTTCCAATCGAGTTCCTTGGGCACTTCGACCGTGGGGAGTGGTTTTTCGGGGCCGGCGCCCCCGTAGTTCACGAAGCAACGAACCATGCCGATTTCGCCGATTTTTCCGGAGCGGATGAATTCACGTCCGCTGACATTGTGCGGCGAGATGCGTCGATGGGTGCCGACCTGCACGACGCGGCCGGTGGTGCGGGCGGCGTTCACCATGGCGCGGCCCTCACCGACGGTGTGCGCAATGGGTTTCTCGACGTAAACATGCGCGCCGGCTTTTACGGCGGCGATCATGGGCAACGCATGCCAATGATCGGGGGTGCCGATGATCGCGATCTCGGGCTTCATCTCGGCGAGACATTCGCGGTAATCTTTGAAGAGCTTTGGGGTGCTACCGCTGCCGGCCGCTCCGTTTTGCATGGTCAGCTCGAATTGGCGGGAGTCGACATCGCAAAGAGCGACGAGTTCGCACGAGCCACTGGCGAGAGCTTCGCGCAGGATGTTGTTGCCCCACCAGCCGCAGCCGATGAGGACGGTGCGGAATTTTTTCCCGCCGGATTTATCGGAGGCAGCGATCGAAAACGGGAGGGTGGCGAGCGCGGCGGTGGCGGCAGAGGATTGGAGAAAGTTGCGGCGATTCACGGGGAGAAAGCGATGCGATTAGGTTTTGAGACCAAGACCAATTTGGGTGCGGAGATACGTGATAGAGCGGGAGAGCTCGGCTTTTTGGAATTCTTGAGTGGCGACTTTGCCTTCGGGGCCGGCGGGGGCTTTGAACTGGGGGATGGCGTGGCCGCGTTTCGCGAGGGCTTCGAATTTGGCGAGGGCGGCGGGGCGTTTGTCGTAGAATTTCCAGAACTCCGGGTTTTTGTAGGGGAAGTTTCGCGGGCCGCCGGAGATGGTCTCGATCATGATGGGGACGCGTGGGCAAAGTTGGCCCCATCGTGCGGCGTAGGCTTTCCAATCAATGAGGCCTTCGCCGGCGGCGGTCCATTGCACGGAGGCCCCGTCGGGCGTTTCCCAGATCATGTCGTCGCGCAAGCTGGAGCAGAGCGTGTAGCGTCCAAGATTCTCCAGCACGTCCATTGGGTCTTCGAGCGTCCAGGCCGCGTTGCCGGAGTCGATGTTGGCGCCGACGTAGTCGGGACCGGCGGCTTCGATGAGCTGGGCGAGTTCCCACGAGTGCATGTCGCCGGCGTGGTTTTCGATCGCAATCTTCACTCCGAGGTCGAGGGACTGGGTGCGGCAGGCTTTGATGACGGCCACCGTGTCGGCGATACGGGCCTGGATGCCGCCCTCGGTCTTGCGATCTTCCATCGTGCCAAGGACGACGCGGAAAACAGGCGAGCCAAGGGCATGGGCCACACGGAGGCCGAGGCGGAGGTGTTCCTCGGCGGTGCCGCGGTTGGGGCGAAACGCTTTCGACGTCGGGCAAATGCTCCAGCTGCCGGCGTAAATGGTGATGCCGAGGCCGGCTGCACGCCGGCGGTGTTCGCGGAGCGGGGCTTCGTCCAGGCTCTCGTAGGCGTCGAGGTCGGAAATGAGCAGGGCGTCGAGTTTGAGCGACGCTGCGTAGTCGAGGAGAGCGGGGGCTTTCCAGCCCATGGCGCGGACAGCAAAGTTGTCCATGCCGAGGCCGATCTTGGGTGCGGCGGTATTCGCCGGGGCGGCGAGCAGGCGGGAGGTGGCGGTCGCCGCGGAGGCGAAGGCGAGCGTTTGGAGGAACGAGCGGCGATGCATGGGGTGGAAGCGCGGGATTGCGCACTCAGAGCGAAAATGGAGTGGGGCTCCGTGTCGAGTGCGGGGATGCGCTGAATCACAAAGAGCGCGGTGCTCGAGCGATGACTGGAACTCGGATCAGTGGTGGATCTGAATTCGGCGTTGCTGCGCCGACGATGCGCGGCACGTTTGGTGACATGAACACGATGGCGTCCGTCGCAGTGGTGATGGTGGCATTGTTGCACCTATATTTCTTGGTCTTGGAGATGTTTTGCTGGACGAAACCGGCCGGCAGGCGCGCGTTTCGGATGACCCCGGAATATGCGGAGGCGTCAAAGGTGCTCGCGGCGAACCAAGGCCTCTACAATGGATTTCTGGCGGCGGGCCTTTGCTGGGGCGTCTACGCTGGACCGACGGACGGCTATCCGGTGAAGGTGTTTTTCTTGGGCTGCGTGATCGTCGCCGGCATTTTCGGCGGCGCGACGGCGAGCCGTAAAATCTTGTGGGTGCAGGCGGTGCCTGGGGCGATCGCGCTGGCCTTGGTGTGTGCCGCCCGGTGAACCCCACCCCTACATGCGCGTGAGGGTGCGCAGACCGAGGAGGTGCAAGCCGGTCTCGAGCGTGAGCAAGGTGCGGGCGCAGAGCATGAGACGGCGGGCACGCAGCGCGGGATCGTCGACGAGGACTTTGTCGGCGGTATTGAACGAGCTGTAGTCGCCGGCGAGTTCGTAGAGGTAAATGCAGAGAAAATGCGGACGGAGGGTTTCGCCGGCGAGACGGAGTGCGTCGGGGAATTTTACTATTTTGCGGGCGAGATTGATTTCGGACGGCGTCTCGAGCGCAGTGGCCGCGTCGTCGAGAGCCTGATCGGACGGAACGACGCTGGCTTTGCGAAAAATCGAATGGATGCGCGCGACAGCGTAGAGCAGGTAGGGCGCGGTGTTGCCGTCGAGCGCGAGCATCTTGTCCCACGAGAAAACGTAGTTGCTGCTGCGATTTTGGCAGAGGTCGGCGTATTGCACCGAAGCGATGCCGACGGTGCGGGCAATGGTGCGACACTCCTCGTCGCCAAAACGATCCGCTTCGGGGCGCTCGGCGTTTTTCGAAGTGACAATGGTGTAAGCGCGCTCTTCGGCCTCGTCGAGCAGGGCCTTGAGTTTGATGACGCCACCGTCGCGGGTCTTGAGGGCCTTGCCGTCTTCGCCGGTCACCGCGCCGAACGTGACGTGGTGCAACTCGGGCAGACGGTAATTTTTCGCGGCGAACCATTTTTTCACCGTAAGAAAAAGTTGTTCGAAGTGATCGCCTTGACGGAAGTCGGTGACGACGACGATGCCATCGGCCTTGAAGTGCTCGGTGCGGTAGAGCGCAGTGGCGAGGTCGGTGGACGCGTAGCCGCTGGCGCCGTCGGCCTTGCGGACCATAAACGGATTGGGGCGTTCCGTGTTGCGCGAGAAACGTGGGTGCTCGTCATGAAAAACCACGAGGGCTCCGTTGCTGTCTTCGGCAATCGGCGGGTTGGTGGTCGTGAGCTCAGCGTAGACGCGGCCAACCTTGTCGTTGTAGAACGATTCGCCGAGGTTGTGGTCGAACCGGATTCCTAGGCGGTCGTAGATCTGCTGAAACGCGGCGAGGCTGACCTCGGAGAACTTTGTCCAAAGCGCGACATTTTCCGGATCGCCGTTTTGGAGGGCGACGAGCTCGCGGCGGGCTTCGTCGAGCTCGGCGGAGTCGTCGGGCGTCGCCGTGTTCCCGAGTTTATAGAGGCGTTCGAGTTCCTCGATTGCGTCCGTGGCGAGGGCAACCGGATCGGCCCAACGTTTGTAGCCGTAGATGAGCTTGCCGAACTGCGTGCCCCAGTCGCCGAGATGGTTGTCACGAATCACCTTGGCGCCGGTGAAGGCCAGGTGCCGGCAGATGGCTTCGCCGATGACGGCGGAGCGGAGATGGCCGACGTGCATTTGCTTCGCGGTGTTAGGTGAGGAGTAGTCGACGACCCACGTTTGGCCGTGGTGGGCGGCGGCTGCGCCGGCGGTGAGCGTGTCGCGGGTGCCGAAGGTCCGAAGCCAGGCGAGGAGCGCGGCGGGCTTCAGTCGGAAGTTGATAAAACCGGGGCCTGCGATCGTAACCTCGTAGGTATCGAGGATGGGGGTGGACAGGGCGGCGACGAGTGTGTCGGCCGTGGCGCGGGGGTTGAGCTTGCGGGCCTTGGCGTAGCCGAGGGTGCCGTTGGCCTGAAAATCTCCATGTTTCGGATCGGCGGTGCGCACCTCGGGCGCAAAGGCGGCGGCGTCCGCGAGTCCAGCGGCAACGGCAGCGGTCTTGAGGGCCGTGTCGAGGTCGGCGGCGAGATTGAAGGCGACGTGCATTCGGTGAGGAAACGAAATCGTGAGCCGGGCGCGCAAGAGCGGAGTTGGATATGAGCTTGGCATCGAAACGGCTTGAGGGAGCATCCCACAATCGTATGGACGCTCATCTGATGGACTTTCTCGGGCTACTTATCCGCTGGCTGCATGTCATCGCGGGGATCGCGTGGATAGGGTCGTCGTTCTATTTTATCTGGCTGGATAACTCGCTGGAGGCTCCGGCGAGGGAATCCGAAAACGCGAAAAAAGGCGTGTCCGGAGAACTTTGGGCCGTGCACGGTGGCGGATTCTATAACCCACAGAAATACGCAGTCGCCCCCGCATCACTCCCGGAAAAATTACATTGGTTCAAATGGGAGGCCTACACCACTTGGCTCTCCGGCACCGCATTGTTGGTCGTGGTCTACTGGCTGCGCGCCGGCACGATGATGATTGATCCGGCGATCGCGACGTTGAGTGTGGCCCAGGCGGTGGGGATTGGTTTCGCGAGCATGGTCGGCTCATGGCTGATTTACGACGGCTTGTGTCGTTCGCCGCTCGGAAAGAACGACACGCGAGTGGGCGGGATCGTTTTCGGGTTGCTCGCGCTCCTGGCGTGGGGCCTCGGGCATGCGTTCGGTGGTCGCGCGGCGTTCATCCATGTCGGCACGTCGATCGGCACAATCATGGTGGCGAACGTGTTTTTCGTGATTATCCCCGGGCAGAAAAAGATGGTAGAAGCGATGCGCGGAGGACAGTTGCCCGATCCAATTTACGGCAAGCGCGGGAAGCAACGCAGCGTGCACAACAATTACTTCACGCTGCCGGTGCTGTTTATCATGATCAGCAACCATTACGCTTCCACCTATAGCCACGCGCAGGCTTGGGCGGTGCTCGTGTTGATCTCAGCGGCGGCGGTTTCGATCCGGCATTTTTTTAATCGCCGCCACAAGGGGTTCATCGAGTGGAGATTTCCGGCGCTCGGAGCAGTGTTGCTGGGCCTCGTGGCATGGTGGACGGCACCGAATATCCTTCCGCTGCCCAAGGTGAACGGACCGGTGACGTTTGACCAAGTAAGGGGGATTGTGGGGCAACGCTGTGTGACCTGCCACGCGCCGACGCCAACGTTCGCGGGTATTCCGCAGCCTCCGGGTGGTGTGGTGCTGCATTCGGCGGACGCGATCGCGGCCAATGCTCAGCGAATCTACCAGCAAGTGGTGGTGACGCGCATTATGCCCTTGGGCAATGTGACGCAAATGACCGACTATGAGCGTGCGGTGATCGCAGTCTGGGTGGCAGACGGTGCGAAGGCGAAGTGAGCGGTCGCTAGCGCGGTTGGCCTCGTCGCGACAATCTTGGTCGTGGATAACGAGGGAATCGCACTGACTCGCGTCGGAGGCGTTTTATGGACAGGTAACCACTTGGTTTGGCCGCGAGAGCGCCAAGGAATTTTGGCTCGACTTCTTCCTTGAACGCCATTGGATCGCACACTTTTCCGCGCTGCGGGCCATGGCCCGTTTCTCCTCACACACTACTCATGACAAGCAAACGAAACATCCCAACCCGTCGGTTTATCAAGCCTACTTTCGAGTTCTTGATCGAAAAGAAGCGCGACGGAGGCGAGTTCAGCCAGGAAGAAATCCGTTACATCATCGATAGCACGCTTGATGGTGAAATGCCTCAGCACCAATTGGCTGCGCTCGCGATGGCGATCTATTTTTCCGGTATGTCAGCACAAGAGACGGCGGATTTGACCGAAGAGATGATGCTCTCCGGTGAAGTGATCGACCTGTCGCACATTGCGAAGCCAAAGATCGACAAATATTCTACCGGCGGCGTCGGCGACAAGACCTCGCTGGTGCTGGTTCCTCTGGCCATGGCAGCAGGGGTTGTCGTTCCCATGATGTGCGGCGTTGAACACGATTACGTGATCAACACGCTCGAAAAACTCGCGGCCATACCGGGGTTCAAGGGACATCAGTCAAACGAGCAGTTTTCCGCTCAACTCGCCAAAATTGGCGGAGCAATCATCGCCCAGACCGAAGACCTTGCTCCCGTTGAAGGTAAGTTTTACGCGCTCCGCAAAGAAACGGGCACGATTCCCAGTCTTCCGCTCATCACCGGCAGTGTGCTTTCGAAGAAGCTCGCCGAAGGATCGGAAGGTCTCGTGATTGATGTGAAATGGGGCAATGGCTCCTTCATCAAGGATCTTGAACAGGCCAAGCAGTTAGCCCGTTCGATGACGCGCGTCGGCCGCTCGATGAAGCGCCGCTGCGTCGCACTCGTTACCGACATGAACCAGCCATTGGGCGACACCGTTGGCACTTCACTCGAAGTTAAAGAAGCGATTGCGCTACTCAAAGGCGAAGGTCCTGAGGACATGAAAGAACTCGTCCTTAAGCTCGGTATGGAAATCGTCCGCCTCGCAGGTGTTGCGGGCTCTACGCTTTCGGCCAAACAGACGGTGCAGCGGCACCTCACCGACGGATCTGCGCTCGAGAAATTCAAGGACCTCGTAAAGGCGCAAGGTGGCGACACGACGTTCATCGATCATCCAGAAAAATTTCCTGCAGCAAAGCACATCCGGAAGTTGCCGGCGCCAAAGCGCGGTTATGTGCACACAATTAATGCGGCGATGATCGCCCACGGCGTGCACATTCTCGGCGCGGGCAAGAACGCCGCGGGAGACAAGGTCGACCACTCGGTCGGCGTTTCCGAGATCCGGAAAGTCGGCACGCAAGTGAAACAGGGCGAGCCGCTCATGATGATTCATTACAACGACGAGGCGAAGCTCGAGCAGGCACTCGATCACTTCAAGAATGCGTATCGGCTCGCGCCAAAGCGTCCTACGCCGCCGCCGCTCATCGTCGAGCGCGTCGCTTAATCGCCATAGTCTTGTTTGAAGGCCGCCCGGAAAATCCGGACGGCCTTTTTTATGTGTACCCAATAGCTTGGCTGGCAGCTCACCCCCGAAGGCAACGATTAGCGAGAGTGTGGGGATTCTTAGTGCCAGCCCCCCCATCGGATCTAGAGAGAGCGGACTGCGTAGTCAGAGACTGTTGGCTCAATCGCCGGGTTCGCCGCGAGGATTAGATCTTAAATCGATACGGCAAGAGCACAGGTTGGCAGGGGTCGAAACGGGACGTTTGGGGGCGGGGCAGCGAGGCGAGCACACGCCCGAAAACGATATCGTGGAATGCCGGGGTGGGCTGACGCTGCACCGACTCCAAGCGATGATCGTTGTGATCCTTTGATCGGTGGTGTCGCCGGGACACTACGTGGATTCAATATCTTTGGATAAAAATTGCCCAATGGGGTGGGGCGCCTCCCAATGATCCGTCATGGCCGACGAATCTGAGGATATAGAGTTTACGCCCGAAAAGCCCACCAAAGCACCACCACCGGTGATCGACCGCTCGGCGTGGCCGAAGCCTTGGGCACAGTTGAAATACTTTACGTTTCAACCCGCGATTTTCCCGCGCCTGCTCGGGCAATGCTCACCCGATGCGCGCCCCGGCGACTTCGTCAATGTCTTCGACAAAAATGGGAATCTGACGGGGGGAGGACTCTTCAATCCCCGTGCGAAAATTCCATTGCGAGTCGTCTGTCACTCGACCGAGCCAGTGACCGAGGCTTACTTTGAAACCGCGATCCGCCGGGCGGTCGCGCTGCGCCGCGATCTGTTTAAACTTGATGAATCGACCGACGCGTATCGGCTGATCAACTCCGATGGAGATGGTTTGAGTGGCCTCATGATCGATCGATATGGCGATACGTTGCTGTGCGAAATTTACTCACTGGGCATTGCGCAGCGACTGCCAAAATGGTTGCCGTTGCTGCATGAACTTGCGGGGACCAAGTTTGCCCGAGTTCACGTCGACCATGATCTTGGTAGTCTTGAGGGCATCAAGCCGTCGCTGTTCAAAGAGACGAACGCTGCTGCTCCCTCCAAAGTGAAAATTCGGGAGCATGGCGTGCGCTTCGAGGTCGACTTCGCTGAAGGGCACAAGACTGGGTTTTTCTGTGATCAGCGGGATAACCGCCGCGCCATCACGCGATTTACGAAGGACGCGCGTGTGCTCGACCTGTGCTGTTACACCGGCGGGTTTTCGCTCAATGCAAAGCTCACTGGGGGAGCAGCCGATGTGACCAGCGTGGATCTCGACGAACTCGCGATCGAGCAGGCAAAGCGCAATGCCAACCTAAACCAGGTTCGGCTCAAGTTCGTCCATGCCGATGCATTCGCGTATGCTCGACAGATGCAGCAGAACGGGGAGAAGTGGGATGTCGTAATTCTGGATCCGCCGAAATTTATTTTTACGCGCGACGCGGCCGGGAATTGGGAAGGGCGGCAGAAATACGAAGACCTGAACCTGCTTTCGATATCGCTCGTGAAATCTGGGGGGATTTTTGTGACGTGCTCATGCTCGGGGCTGCTATCGCTTGAAGACTTCGAGGCCCATGTGATCAAAGCCGCGCACCGGCAAAACCGACGACTGCAGTTTTTCGATCGCACGGGCCCCGGCGTCGACCATCCCGTGTATTCAAACTGCCTCGAAAGCCGCTACCTTAAGGTGCTGTGGGCCCGGGTGGTATAGCCGACGACAGGCTCAAGCCTGTCATTGCTTTATAGGAGGATTCTATCCAACTTTCACGAACTATGTCGTGCCCGACTGTGAACACCCTGAGAGCGTGGCTGATCGCGCTCGCGTTGGGGTTGGTCGTGACCGCGCACTGCGTTGAGAAGGAGAAGTCCGCGTCACTCGTCGGTCTTTCACAAGATGAGGTCTACGCGCGGCTGGGTGAGCCGCGCAGCCAAATGAAGGCGGGGGTTCGGGAGATTCTGTTTTTTCAAAAGATTAAGGTTACGCTCAAGAATGGCGTGGTGATAGAGACCGAAGCCGTTTTTGACGAAACCCCGGCACCGAAGCGCGCTGTTGAGGCGCCGCCTTCGGTAGTCATGCCCTCGCCGGCGCCAGCCGCGCTGTCGGCTGCCGAATTGGCGGAAACCGCCGGGCAACGGAAACCTACGCTTGCACCGGCGTCCTCGTCGGCCGCCCAAGTCCCGGATGGTTCGGGAGCAACGAAACCGGCCGAAGGAAGTGGCGAAGCCAAAGTCTCTACTCCCGCACCGGTTTCAAATAATGGGCTTGAGATCAAGTTCGTGCGCCCGCCGTCAGCCAAGGTTCCGCAACGGCCAAATGTAAAGGTGTCGCCCCCATCTCCCCATCCCGTTGCGCCGATGCCCGCGACGCAAGTTCGTCCTGCCTCTGTCCCCGCGGTGGCGGCACCGGTTGCCCTCCAATCGGTGCACGTGGCGAATCAGGCCGAGACCGTGACTTCCCCTCAAGCGGTCGCGGTCACGCCCCCGGCGACCACCGGTGCCGCCGCTGTGACATCGACCGCTTCCACGACAACAACCGTGGCTGAACCGAAGCCGGACGCTCCGGAGGAGCCGGATGACGCAACCGTCGAAGCCGAGAATGCGGGAAAAAAGCAAAAGGCGAAGGTCCCGGCGAAGGGATTTTTCCGTCGGCGGGCGGATGCGGCGGCTGAGGTGCCGGAAGCGACAATTTTTACCGCTCAATTCTACCTGTTTGGTGCGGCCCTGGTCGGAGCGGTGGGTTTCTTGATCTGGCGTGCGCGGCAGCGCCATCTCGAATTGGCGGCCACGACAGTGTCAAACACACCGTTCAATGAGCCGATCGCCGGGGACACCTCGGCGATGTTTACTGCGGACCTTCTGTCGAAGCTGGAGTGGAAGCGTTTCGAGGAGCTGGTGGGGGCTTACTACTTGAAGACCGGAGTTGTCGCGGTGCGGACCAAAGCCGGGCCGAATTCAGCGGTGCATCTGCAGATTTCGTGGAAAGGGGAGACCAAGCCATTCGCCTGTGTGCAATGTCATGCCAGCCCATCGGGGTTGATTCCACTCGCGCCACTGCAGGAGTTGCATGCCGCCCTCACCGCGGCCGATATCAGGCGGGGTTACGTCGTGACGAATGGGAAGTTTAACGTCGAAGCACGCGACTTCGCCGAGGAAAAACATTTCACGCTCCTCCCGGGCGACCTCTTTCTGGAAAAACTTAATGCACTCCCCGCGGCGGCGCGCACGGAGCTGATGCACCAGACCTCGGCCGGGGATGCTTCGACGGCGAGTTGCCCAAAATGTGACACGAAAATGGTGCGAGTGGACGAAGGCGGTTGGCGTTGCGCGAAGTGCGAGACGAAGCTCTTACCGCGGTAAGAATAGGCTGAGGCAGGAGGCCGGCTTGGCTGGTGGCCGTTGGCCCGGATGGATTGGCGGTGGACATTTTTGGTGCGGCGAAAACGATGAGTGCTGCATGGATACCCTGAGCCACTTGTTTACGCAAAATCAGTCGTGGGCGGATAGCATCCGACGGCGTGATCCGGATTTTTTCGAAAAACTCTCCCGGCAGCAGAATCCGGAATACCTTTGGATTGGTTGCTCGGATAGCCGGGTGCCTGCCAATGAGATCATTGGCTTGCTCCCGGGCGAAGTGTTTGTGCACCGCAATCTCGCGAATGTCGTCGTGCATACGGATCTGAATTGTCTCTCAGTAATCCAATTCGCCGTCGATGTGCTCAAGGTGAAGCACATCATGGTGGTGGGCCACTATGGCTGTGGCGGCGTGCGCTCGACGATCCGCTGCGAACGTGTCGGTCTGGCCGACAATTGGCTCCGACATGTGCAGGATGTGCGGGAGAAACACGGAGCATGCCTCGGTCGGCAGCCAAACGAGCAAGCCCAGAGCGCGCGACTCTGTGAGTTCAACGTGGTGGAGCAGGTGGCCAACGTTTGCCAAACTTCCATCGTGCGTGACGCGTGGTTGCGCCGGCAAGACCTGACGGTGCACGGTTGGATCTACGGATTGCGGGACGGTTTGTTGCGGGATTTAGGTTGCACCGCTAACACGCAGCTTGAGGCGACCGAACGATACAAGAGTGCGATTGCGGCGCTCTCGTCGTAGGGCACTCAAATGAAGCGGGCGCGAAAAAACCCACGGGAAAATCCGTGGGTTTGAGCGCGAACAACTGTGCGGTGTGGCTCAGGCGCGCCCGAGGTAGCTGCCGTCGGCGGTGCTGACCTTGATGATCTCGCCTTCCTTGATGAAGAGCGGGACTTGGACGACGAGGCCCGTTTCAAGCTTGGCGGGCTTTTGGACGTTGCTGGCCGTATCGCCTTTGATGCCATCCGAGCTCTCGACCACCTTTAGCGTAACCGTCGAGGGGAGCTCGATGGTCAACGGTTTTTCGTCGACGAAGAGCACATCTACTTTCCCGCCGGCGGTGAGATAGTGTTTGGTCTCACCGAGCAGTTCGGCACTGAGTTCGATCTGATCAAAAGTGTCAGGGTCGATGAACGCGAACGCATCGCGATCGGCGTAACTGAACTCAAGGGTGCGCTTCTCGGTCGGGAGCACCTCGATCGTGTCGGTCGAGGCGAAACGTTGGTCGAGCGCCTTGCCGTAGCGCAGATTGCGCATCTTGACCTGCACGAACGCGCGGAGATTTCCGGGGGTCCGGTGCTGGGTTTCCATGACGAGGTGCGGCTCGCCGTTGAATTTGATGACTTGGCCTCTGCGGATATCGTTGGCTGCTGGCATGACGTGTGTTCGTTTCGGACGGAGGTTCTTGAGTAGTGAAAGGGTTGAGAGTGGGGAAACGGCGCGCGACGTGTCAAGGCCGAGGCTGACTCCACGCTTGCGCTCCGGCGGACGGGTTTCCGAGACTGGGCGCTAACTCAATGAAACAACGCACTCTCGCGCGGGAAGTCTCCATCAAGGGCAATTCGCTGCACACCGGCGATGCCGTGACCTTGACCCTCAAGCCTGCGCCGGTGGACCAGGGTTACGTCTTCCGGCGGATCGATCTGGCTGGTTCGCCCGAGTTGCGTCCGCGGATCGATCACGTGACGGATCTCGTGCGGGCGACGACGATTCAGGTTGGGCATGCGAAAATCCAAACCGTGGAGCACGTGTTGAGCGCGCTGAGCGGCTGCGGCATCGACAATGTGACCATCGAAATGGATGCGTCGGAGCCGCCCATTCTCGACGGCTCGGCGAAACCTTTCGTCGACCTCATCATGCAGGGTGAGCCCGTCGAGCAGGACAAAGACCGAGAATATTTCACGCTGGATGCGGCGGTTTCGGTCACGAAGGGCCAGTCCTCGATCATTGCGCTTCCGTCGGATGAGCTGCGCATCACGTGCACCTCGGCCGATGACCGCGGGATTCATACGCAGCACCTTTCGCTCACAATTGATCCGGATGCCTTCATGACACAGATCGCCGCTGCGCGGACGTTTACGATCTATGAAGACATCGAGGAGTTGTTGAAGTTGGGTAAGATCAAGGGCGGTTCACTCGATTGCGCGGTCGTCATCAAGGGCGACAAAATTATCTCGAAGGAGGGCCTGCGTTTCAAAGATGAATTCGTGCGGCACAAGATTCTCGATATCATCGGCGACATCACGCTGCTCGGGCTCCCTCTAAAGGCGCACATCATCGCGGTGCGTCCTGGCCATGCAATAAACGCCGAACTCACCAAGGCCCTCGCGGCGAAGCTGGAAGAGCGCAAGAAGGGACCGAAGAAAAAGCCACGCCCCGCCATGGTAATGCCTGACGAGACCGCGCTCGATATTCGGCGGATCCTCGACACGTTGCCGCATCGCTATCCGTTTGTGATGATCGACCGCGTCGTAGAATTCGTCGGCAACGATGCGCTCGTCGCGATCAAGAACGTCAGCATCAACGAGCCGTATTTTCAGGGGCACTTCCCCGGCAACCCGGTGATGCCCGGCGTCCTCCAACTAGAGGCGATGGCGCAGGCTGCCGGGATTCTCATGCTGCGGCGCGGGTCTGCCGAGGGGAAAGCCACGCTGTTCATGAGTGCGGACAAGGTGAAATTCCGCAAACCGGTGCGTCCGGGCGACCAACTCATTCTCAATGCCAAGTTGACCAAGACCCGCGGCGAAAAGCTGGCGGCGGCCGAGGTTACGTGCACCGTTGACGGACACGTCGTGTCGTCGGCCGACCTGATGTTCGCCATTATCAACAGTTCGGAAATGGACTGAGCGCATGGCTGAGAAGATTCACGCTACCGCGATTGTTGAGAATGGGGCCCAACTGGGAGTCGACGTCGAAATCGGCGCCTATGCCTATGTCGGTCCCGGCGTCACGCTGGGCGACGGCACCCGGTTGCACCACCATGCGTCGGTCGAAGGCAGCACCGTGGTGGGAGAATCGTGTGAAGTGTTTCCTTTCGCGTGCATCGGGGGGAAGACGCAAGACCTCAAATATATGGGAGGAAATCCCGGCCTGCACATCGGCGACCGCAATGTCTTTCGGGAATACGTTTCGATCCATTGTGCGACGAACGATGGTAATTTCACACGCGTCGGCTCGAACAATGTGCTCCTTGCGACCTGCCATGTCGCGCACGACTGCGTGCTCGGCGACAACATCATCATGAGCAACGGCGCCGTGCTCGCCGGCCATGTGACCGTGGAGAATCACGTGGTCATCGGCGGCTACGGCGGAGTGCATCAATTCTGCCGGCTCGGGGCGTACGCGATGCTCTCCGCCACGGCGAAACTCGTGCACGATCTCCCGCCATTTTTCATCGCCGACGGCACGCCAGCAGAAGTCCGTGCGATCAATAAAGTGGGGCTCGAGCGTAACGGGTTTAGCGCAGAACAGCTGGACCGGGTGAAGCAGATTCACCGGATACTCTATCGCGACGGCCTGAACCGTTCGCAGGCGTTGGAAAAACTTTCCGCTCACCCACAGGCCGTTAGCGCGGAGTTCGCGCGGGTGTTGGCCTTTGCGCGGTCGAGTGAGCGAGGGATGGCGCCGGGCGGGCGGTAGGCGGAAACGGGGCTTTCCTGCGCCCACGTCAGGCGATTCGTCGCCAGCCGCGTTCGAAGCAGGTGGAAATCGCGGCGGACGTGAAATCGCGCCGGATCTGATATTTGCGGCGGTAGCCGGGAGGTGGCAGCCCTACGCCGGGAGACAGGGCGGAATTATCGGGTCGCCTGCGCTACGCGGATCATCGCCGTGACGCTCGCTTCGACATCGGCCTCAGTCGTGCGCCAGCTGGAGACGCTAATACGCATCGCGGTCTTGCCCTGCCACACGGTGAGACCGGCCCAGCAGGTGCCGTCGGCTTGGATCGCAGCGATGATGCGCTTCGTGCGCTCCGACTCGCCGAAGCTGACGAGGACCTGGTTGAGGACGACGTCGTTGAGGATTTCGTAACCGGCGGCCGTGAGTCTTTCAGCGAAGCGGCGGGCGTGGGAACAGTTTGACTCAATTATCTGCGCGATGCCTGAACGGCCAAGGGAGTGCAGCGCGGCCCATACGTCGACGCCACGGGCTCGGCGCGAGAGCTCGGGGGTGAAGTCGGCGGGGTTGCGAAATTCGCTTTGGGTGGGGAGGTACTCGGCGGTGATGGCCATCGCGGCTTGCAGCGCATGAGCATCGCGCACGAAGGCGAGGCCACTATCGTAGGGGACGTTGAGCCATTTATGGGCATCGGTGGCCCACGAATCGGCGTCGGCGATGCCGGCGGCGAGGTGGGCGCGTGACGGCGCGGCGACGGCCCAGAGGCCGAAGGCTCCGTCGACGTGGACCCAAGCGCCGGCGGCGTGGGCGAGGCGACAGATCTCGCCGACGGGGTCGATGGCGCCGGTGTTCACGTTGCCGGCTTGCACACAGATGATGGTGGGACCTGAGATCGGCGGGAGTTGCTCAGAAATCATGCGACCTTGCTCGTCGACAGGGATTTTCACCACGCGACTGCGGCCGAGGCCAAGAATACCGAGAGATTTCGAAACCGACGGATGGATTTCGCCGCCGACAATGACGGTGATCGCCGGGGCGCCGAAAAGGCCGTCGGCTTCGACGTTCCAGCCGGCGCGGGCGAGCACGGTGTGGCGAGCAGCCGCGAGGGCGGTGAGGTTGGCGACGGTGGCGCCGGTGACGAAGGCGCCGCCGCACGAAGGTGGGAGTCGCAGGATTTCGAGGAGCCAGCGGAGGGCGACTTGCTCGATGAACGCGACGCCGGGGGAAGCGCGGTAGAGGACGGCGTTTTGGTCCCAAGCGGTGGTGAGCCAGTTCGCGGCGAGGGTGGCGGGGAGCGCGCCGCCGATCACGAAACCGAAGAAGCGCGGGCCGGCCATTCCCATGGTGGCGGGCGAGCCGAGTTCGTCGAGGAGGCGGAGGGTGGCGGCGGGCGCGGAGGGATTTTCGGGAAGTGCGGTGTTGAATGATTCAAGCGCGGCGAGGGCGTCGGGCGTGGGGGCGACGGGCCGCGTTTCGAGATCGACGAGGTAGCGAGTGGCACGGGCGGCGGCGTCGGCGAGGAGGGGTTGCATGGGCGTGTCGTAGGGGGAGCGGTAGTCCAGCGCAACTCTGTGGAGCGTGTGCCGGCGAGGCGGGGTGAGTGCTGTGCGTTGCGGGGTTGCGCGGGAAAGTGAATTGGCCGACAACGAAAGGACGCCCGATGAAAAACTCGTTTCATATTTCGCCTGCCGGTAGGTCACGCGTGGCACGCCCTGAGTCGGCGGGAGGCAAGCGTGGGCGGGACGAGGGTTTGCTTCACGGTTCGCCGGGCATCGACGCGCGGTTGTTGCGGTTGCACGCGGCGAACGACATCCCGCAATTTTGGACGGCGTTGCAGGCGATCTTGGGTGCGACCATTCCGCACGACGCGCTGATCGTCTATCTCAATTTCCTCGACTTCGAAACCTCGTGGCAGGCGACGGAAATCCTTGCGACGCCGAATGCGCTACGGCCGACGAAGTGGTTTCAGAATCGGAGGGAGGTGGATATGACGCCGCGGTTCGTGCTGTCGCAGCCGAAGAAGATCAAAATTTACCGGTTGTCGGACGTGGTGCCGGACAAGAGTGAGCTGAGGCGTTCGGCGTTCTTTAAGGAATTTCTCGAGCCCTTCGGCTGGCATCATCTCGCGGTCGCGCTCTATTGGCGCGGAGCGCACGTGGGATCACAAATCGCGATTCGCCGCACCGCCAGGCAGGGTGATTTTACGGCGAAGGAAGTCGCGTTGCTCGAGGCGTTGCACCCCCACATTGAGACGGTCCTCAACCGGTTGCTCGCCTACGAAGAGGAGCGGGCGCGGCGGCGTTGGCTGGAGGCCTTCAACCATCACCTGCCGTTTGCGCTCCTGTTTCTGAACTGGGAGATGAAGTCGCTTTACGTGAACCAGGCGGGGCTCGAGCAGTGTTCGCTCTGGAATTTTGGTCCGGCTAAAGCGCGCGCGTATCAACCGCGGGCCGTGTTTGCGCCGCCGGCAGAGGTTGTGCAGGCGTGTGCCGCGTTGAAGGCCGAGTGGCTCGGACACCAATCGATGGGCAAGCCGCACCCGGGCGGTGCCACGAAAGTGAGTCATCCCACACAGGTCGGGTTTACGGCGACGATTCGGTTGCAGGTGGAGGAGCACGTGCGGACGGCGTATCCGGGCTTCATCGTCTACCTGGAGAATCACGCGGCCAGGCCCACCCTGGACCAGTTACCAGCGCACTCACTGCTGGGACAACTCACCGTGGCCGAGCGTGAGATTGCGCGGCGGGTAAGTGAGGGGCTCGACAACGAAGAAATCGCGCGCCGGCTGCGCAAGAGCGTGAAAACCGTAAAAGGCCAGCTCACTTCGATTTTCAAGAAGCTCGGCGTGAACGGACGAAACCAATTGATGGTGCGTTTGCGGTGAGAGAGTGCGCCGGAAGGCGGGATGTGGTTAGCGACCTTGGTCTCATGCGCAATTGGGCGTGACCTGATATACTGGGGCGTGCTTAACCCCGTACGCCGCCCAAAAAGAGGAACCATGGCTATGGGGGTCTGTGGGGCGGACCGGGCGGATCGTGGCACCACAATATCCACCCGCACCATTTTAGCCGCAATCCGCAGGCTTCGGGTAATGTTGACTCAGGCCTAATGGATTACCGCAACCACGTGATCTATAATGGGGGATTTAATAGTGCCGACGGCGGCGAGCTCTGGTCGCGGAACTGGATCAACAATTATTACAAGGCGGGACCGGCGACAGACGACAAGGTGCGTGGCCGGATTTTTCTACAAAAAGATCCGCGCGGAAAAATGTATGCGACGGGAAATCTGGTCGTGGGCTTTCCCGCGATCAGTGCGGACAACTGGAGCGGGCTCGACTTTGCGCCCGACGGCGAAGCGACGGAGAAGACGTTACCCGTGGACGAGCCGTTCACGGTGGCCCCGGTCACGCCGCAGTCGGCCGAAGTCGCTTATGGCCTCGTGCTCGCGCAGGCGGGCGCATCGCTCGTGCGCGATTCGGTCGATCGGCGGGTGATCGAGGAGATCCGCACCGGCACGGCAAAGTTTGGCGCGACCTACAAGGGCGGGGGCAAGAGTATCATCGATTCGCAGAAAGATGTCGGCGGATGGCCGGAGCTACGTTCTTTGCCGCGCTGGTTGACACCGACCACGATGGCGTGCCGGATGATTGGGAGCAGGCACACGGCTTGAACCCCCACGACCCCTCCGACGGCCCATGTGCGACGCTTCCCGGCAGCTACACGAATCTCGAACTCTACCTCAATTCACTCGTTCCCAAGTCCCCAAAATCATCATGAAATTCACACGCAGGCAGTTTCTCGGCAGCACGGCGGCGGCAGTCATCGTCGGTGGCATGAAGGCGCAGGGCACCGTGATCGGTGCGAACAACCGCATCCGCATTTGCACGATTGGCTTCAACGGCCAAGGCGGCAGTCACATCAAGGACATCCTCGCGATGAAAGGTGACGCCGAATACGTCGCGCTGTGCGACGTCGACGCCAACGTCCGCGCGAAGGGCGCCGCCTTGGTGAAGGCGGCGCAGGGCAAGGAGCCGAAGCTCTACAAAGACATGCGCGACGCGATGCAGGACAAAAATATCGACGTCGTCACGGTCGCGACGCCGAACCACTGGCATTCGCTCGCGGGTGTGTGGGCGTGTCAGGCGGGCAAGGATGCCTACATCGAGAAGCCCATTTCCCATAATATCTACGAGGGCCGGCAGGTCGTGGCCGCCGCCGCGAAGTATGGGCGCATCGTGCAACACGGCACGCAAAGCCGTTCGAACGGCACGCTCATTCGCGACATGAAGCTGATGCACGACGGGTTCATCGGGAAAATCGGCGAATCGCGCGGCTACGTTTATAAGAACGGTAACCGCGGATCCATTGGCCACGGCACGCCTGGACCCGTGCCGGAAAATCTCGATTGGTCGCTCTGGCAGGGGCCGGCGAAAGAGCGCGAGTTCCTGGTGAACAAAGACCGGAAAAAGCCCGGTCTCTACGTGCATTATGATTGGCATTACTTTTGGGAATACGGCAACGGCGAGATCGGGAATCAGGGCGTGCACGAAATGGATATCGCGTGCTGGGGTCACAATCGGGGACTGCCGATCAGCGTGCACAGCGCGGGCGGGCGCTTCGGACTCGACGACGACGGGCAGGCACCGAACACACAGGCGACGACGTTCTCCTATGCGGATGGGTCGATCATGACGTTTCAAGTGCGCAATCTCGGATCGTTCGAAGAGGCCGACGGCGGTAACTGCGGAAATAGTTTCTTTGGCACGAAGGGCTACTACGTTCGCGGCAAAGGTTTCTTTTCTTACAAGGAAAACAAGGGCGGAGCACGCGAGGCCATCCCCGTGCCGGAGAACGCGCCGAAACCCCCGAAGGGCGATAAGTGGCAGCGGTTCTTCGCGGCCGTGCGCTCGCGCAAGCCCGCCGACCTCCCGATGTCGCCACTCGAAGCGCATCAGTCCTGCGTGCACTGCCACCTGGGCAATATCGCGTTCCGCGCGGGGCGCTCGCTCGCCTTCGATCCGAAGACGGAACGCTTCGCGGACAACGCGCTGAATCCGCAGCTCACTCGCGAGTATCGCAAGAACTTCGAGGTTCCACAAATCGCCTGAGCGTAGGGGCGTCGCTGGCCGATGCCCGTCAGCGCGTTCCCTGCGGGCGTCGGCAAGCGACGCCCCTACAAATCCCCTCACCCCACCATGCCCCACGCTTCATTCCGATTCGCGCTTGGCGCGTTGGCTATCACCTCGCTCGCCGCCGCCCAGTCGGCGCCGACGGCGAGCAAGGTCGACGCAACGAGGGAGAATCCGGTGCAACTCAGTCCCTTCGAAGTCACAGCCGACGTGAAGGGTTATTTCTCAGGCAACACGATGTCGGGCACACGCCTGAACTCGAAACTCGAGGACATCGGTGCCGCGATCACCGTCATGACGAAGGAGCAGATGTCCGACTTCGCGATGCTCGATATCAACGATATCTTTCTCTACGCGGTCGGCACCGAGGGCACCGGTGACTACACGGATTTTGCGGTGAACAGCGCCGGCAGCGTGGCCGACAATGTCCAGAACAACCCCCGCGGCGCGAACCGCGTCCGCGGCATCGGCTCAGCCAATCTCTCTTTCGGCAACGTCGGTCTATCGGGCCTGACCCCGGTCGATCCACTCAACATCGAGGGTGTGGAGTTGAGTCGTGGTCCGAATGCCAATGTCTTCGGTCTCGGCAGTCCGGGCGGGACGCTGAATCTGATTCCGGCGAACGCGAACCCTGCGAGAGATCGCACGCAGGTCGGTTCGCGCGCAGACAGTTTGGGTGGCTATCGATTCGACCTCGATGCCAATCGCGTGCTCCTGAAGAACCAGCTCGCGTTTCGGGTGAGCGGCGCGTTTCAGCACGACGGTTATGTGCGCAAGCCTTCGGGAACAGATTCTGTCCGCTATAACGGCATGGTGCAGTTCAAACCGTTCAAGTGGACGACGATTAACGCATCCTATGCGTATTATCGGATGAATGGGAATCGGCCCAACACGCTCATGCCGCGCGATGGGATTTCCTACTGGATTCAGCAGGGAAAACCCGCGTGGGATCCGGTCACCTCGACCTACACGGTCAATGGCACGACCATCGGCCTCAACGGTCCCGGCCCCGCGGCGACGCGTACGGCGATCACGAGCGACAACACTATTCCTGATTTTTTCCAGCGCACCTTTTCCGGCGCCGACAAGAGTTACCTCTTCATCGACCAGGGCGCGATCGCCTACTGGACGGCGCCCACGGGCAACACCAACGCCTCCGTCTCGCCGCTGCTCAACAACTCCAGCAACCGCTACATGGCCGCGAGTCCTGCGACCGGCGTCGCCTCCGGCCGCGTTACGAGCCAGCCGCTGTTCACGACCACGCCCTCGCTCAACGACAAGACTTACTACGACTGGTCCGCGGTGAACCTCGGCGCGATGAACCGCCTGACCGATCGCACCCTCGTCGCGCGAGTGCAGGTGCAGCAGGTATTCTACAACACGCCGCGACAGACCCTCGTGGGCTCGGGCGACTGGGCCCGCGAAGACTCGCTGCGTTACCAGCGCAATATTTTCGGCACCGCCGCGACCAACACTCTGCTGGTGGATGTGAACTCACGATTACTCGACGGCTCGCCCAATCCGTTTTTTGGGCGCCCTTATGTCGGACTCGACCAGCCGCTCACGCAGTGGATTCCCGGGCGCGGCGAGACTTTTCGCGCGCAGCTCGCCTACAAACTCGATCTCACGCAGGAGAAGTCCTGGCTGAAGTGGATCGGGCTGCACAACCTGACCGGCTACGACGAATACGGCTACACGTGGACGCGCCGTTACAGTTACCGCGACGTGCTGGCGTCCAACCACGCTTGGGTGCCCCCGGGGACTCTGCCGGCCCTCAATGGAAATATTAACGGAGGACAGACAGCGGGTGCGGCGCGCTTCCGGGGCTATTTCCGCTACTACCTCGGCGATGCGAATGGCACAAATGTCGACTACGCGCCGAGCACGTTTACGTATGGCCCTGCGACCTACGTGTGGGGCAACGCCGCGACGGGGGTCTTCCAACGTGAGCCCGCGCAGCTCGACCAGCGGCCGACCCTCGACAGTGCGGGCGGCGGCAGTAATTCGCAGACCGTCAGCAAGACGACCGGTGGCGTGATCCAGAGTATGTTTCTCGGCGGTCGACTCGTGACGACGTTCGGCACCCGCGACGACAAGGTCTACGACAAGCGTGGCACCGAGCCGCGGCGGCTGTTGGCGGACGGCAGCGATTTTGACTACCAAGTGATCAATGGCTGGGCGGGCGGCGACTACGCGAAGAACGGCGGTCCGACGAAGACGGCGGGCGCGGTGCTCCGGCCATTTCGCGACGTCGGCTTGATTAACCGCGCCGGCCAGCAGGGCGGGGCGACGGGTTTCGCGGCGCGCGTGCTCGACGGGCTTTCGCTGACCTACAATCAGAGCGACAGCTTTAATCCGCAGGGGCCGCAGCAGGATCAATTCCGACGCCAACTGCCGAACTCTACGGGCGAGGGCAAGGACTGGGGCTTTTGGCTAAACCTGAACGACGGCAAGTTGGTGTTACGGGTGAATCGTTTTGAGACGAAGCGCATCAAAACCCGCGGTGGTGACGCCGCGACCATCGCGCAACGCAGTCTGCGCATTGATGTGTTTCAGAGCGATGCGTGGCAGTTGGTGAACAACGCCCGGGCATGGATCACGCAATTCAACCCGACCTTCACGACGGCTCAGGTGGACGCCGAGATCGCACGGCAGACCGGACTCACCGTCGAGGAGCAGCGCGAACTTCAGCTCCCTGATCCAGGTATTTCTTCGACGCAGGACGTGGAGTCGCGTGGCACGGAAATCGAGTTGAACTTTAATCCCAGTAAATACTGGACGGTGCAGTCGTCGTTGAGCGACACGCAGACGACCAACACCAACGTCAACCCGGCGACAGCGGAGTGGATTGCGCGCCGTTTGCCGTTTTGGACGAAGATCGTCGATCCGCGCACCGGCACGCTGTGGTGGGATACGCCCTACGGCGGCAATACGGCGCACAGCTATTTCACCAACAGCGTCGATCTGCCGTTCAAGATTCTCCAGCAGCAGCAGGGGAAATCGAATCCACAGATCCGGCGCTACCGCCTCAAAGCTTCGACGAGCTACCAGCTGGCCGGGATCACGCAGCACCGCATCCTCCGTCGTTTCAATGTCGGCGGCGCGGTGCGTTGGGAAGACAAGGGCAGCATCGGCTACTATGGCGTGCAGAAATTCCCCGCCTCGATTACCGACCTCGATCCGAATCGTCCGATCTACGACCAAGCGCATTATTACGTGGATGCGTTTGTGAGCTACCGGATGAAACTCTTCGCCAACAAGGTCGGCGCCAGCATCCAGCTCAACGCCCGCAATCTTGGTGAAAACGGGCGCTTACAACCCGTGGGCGCCTTCCCCGACGGCACGCCGCTCGCCTACCGCATCGTCGATCCCGCGCTGTATATATTGCAGGTGAAGTTTGATTTGTGAGGGGGCGAGTGGCCTGAACGCTCACGGGACGATTCCATTCGGCCGGAAGGTGCCGTTTCTCCAGACTTCGAGCCGCGTGCTGGGGATGGGCGACGAGAGCGCCGGGCTTTCATCCTTGCCGAATGACGGCGCAAACCTGCTCCCGCACCTGATTCAATTTGGCCGGCGACAGCCGGCCCACCGGCCGGCGCACACAAGCTTCGTTCGCCGTGACCACCCGATGCGGCAAGGCAAAGCTGTCATGCGGCAGGGTTCCGCCGGGACCGAAGTCCGCTGCCTGGATCGCGATGGCGGCGGGATGTCCGGCTGACGTGTTCGTAATCTGGCACAGTATGAGGTCGCCGCGCGTGACCGCAGCCAGCACCAAGGCCGGACGAATCTTTGCGCTCGATAGATCCGTAAATGGAAACGGCACCACGACGACTTCGCCGCTTACAAATCGCGCCATGCCGCGTCCTCCTCCGGCGTGTTCCAATCGGCCGCCCACGCGGTCTGGGCCAGTGGCAACAGATTTTCCCTA
>Ga0209829_10000285_pt1 | contig 47350 bp, 44 predicted proteins | sample C_140205_EF_Meta_FD_187311 | JGI IMG/M metagenome (GOLD analysis project Ga0209829, IMG submission 187311) | Freshwater microbial communities from Lake Croche, Canada to study carbon cycling - C_140205_EF_MetaG (SPAdes) (version 2) | ecosystem: Environmental > Aquatic > Freshwater > Lake...
GCTTCTTCTGAATTACTGGGTGGTTTTTCGCAACCCTCAGGCATTTGTTCCCTCCGGTTCTTTTCAAGAACAACGCCTTTAAACTTTCATCGACCTGCATGAGTGCAACCCCACTGCCGGCCAGAATTCTCGTCGTGGAGGATGAGATCATTGTGGCCAAAGATATCCAGATGCAGCTTCGGGATCAGGGGTTTATCCCGGTGGGCCATGCCACGCGCGGTGAGGACGCGGTGGCTCTGGCCTTCGAGATGCGACCGGATTTGGTGTTGATGGACGTTCATCTGGACGGAGAAATGGATGGCATCGCCGCCGCCGGGTTGATTCGTTCCCAGTTGTCCCTGCCGGTGGTTTTCCTGACGGCGTATGCCGACGATCGCACGGTGTCGCAGGCCAAGGAGGTCATGCCGTTCGGTTATATACTCAAGCCGTTTTCAGAGAGGGAACTGCGCATGGTCGTGGAGATGGCTCTCTACAAACATCAGGCCGATCTCAAAGTTCAGCAGTCGGAGGCGCGATTGAGCCTGGTTATTCAGGCTTCACGTGACGGGATCTGGGACGAGGATTTTACAGGCAATCAGGTTCATCACTCTGCGCGTTGGTTCGAGATTTTGGGCTATCGGCCGGGCGAACAGCCTCAACCTTTCGGCTCTTGGACCGGGTTGCTGCATCCGGATGATGCCGGCTGGGTCGGTAAATTCATGGCCCAGATTTACGCCGGCAAGACCGCCCAGTTCGAGCTGGAGGTTCGTTTACGCCATCGCCTCGGCCATTATATTTGGGTCCTCTCACGCGGAATCGTGTCGCGCGATCCCCAAGGGCAGCCAGTCCGGGTGACTGGTTCCATCAGGGACCTCACGGAAAGCAGGACCAGGCAGGGTGCTCTCCGGTTCAGCGAGACCGTTTTGCAAACAATTTCCCAAGGCATCGTCATCACCGGTTCGGACCGGCGGATCCTTTCCGTCAATCCCGCATTCATCGCCATGACTGGGTATACTCAGGCGGATGTGGTGGGGCGGACTTGTGTTTTTCTTCAAGGTCTAGGCACTGCTGTTGAAGCAGTGGCTACCCTGCGTCGAGCTCTTCTGGAGGAGAGGATTGTTTCCGTCGAGTTACTCAATTATCCCAAGGCCGGAGAACCTTTCTGGAATCACTTGACTATCGCGCCGGTGCGCAATGAGGAGGGGGTGCTGAGCGGCTTCGTAGGCCTCAGCGAGGATGTCACCTTACGTAAAAAGGCTGAATTCGAATCAGCCCGGTTTGCCGCCATCGTGAAGTCCACTGACGAGGCGATCATCAGCACTGAGTTGACAGGGAAAATAACAAGCTGGAATGCTGCTGCGCAGAGGCTCTTTGGCTGGTCGGAGTTGGAGATGCTCGGGCAATCCATGGTTCAAATCCTATCAACCGAGGCCAGCATCGAAGAGGATGAGGTTCTCAAAAGCCTCTTGGTGGGCGATGAGGTCAAAGGTTTTGAGACGACCCGGTTTCGAAAGGATGGGGCTGTGCTGGAGGTGTCGATGATCGTTTCCCTCATCAAGAATGTGGCAGGGGAGGTTGTCGGGATATCGAGAATGGTGCGCGATATTTCGGAGCGCAGAAAGGTGGAGTTGAGCCTGCGCCGCAGTGAGAAGGAGTTGGCCGACTTTTTTGAACAGGCACCGCTCGGTCTGCTCTGGGTAGGGCCTTGCGGCAATGTGACCCGCGTGAACCAGGAATTCTTAAAGCTGCTCGGCTTGGGCGTTTCTGAAGTGCTGGGGCAGTCCGTCCCGGATTTTTTTAAATCGGACAAAGTTTTATTGGACAACATTTTGCAGGGTCTTAATCGGATGGAGTCCGTCCGGGGTTTTACCGCAACTTTACAGTTTAAGGATGGGCGGAGGATTCAGGTGGTTTTGGATGTGAACGGGGTTTGGGACGAGGGCCGCCTGCTTCGCTCCCGCTGGTTTCTAAGGGACATCACTGATCGAGTGGAACTGGAACGGGAGATTTTGGATGTTGGGGAGATGGAGCGGCGTCGTCTCGGCCATGATTTGCATGATGATTTGTGTCAGCAGTTGACCGGAATCCAGTTTTTAAGTGATGCCCTGGCGGCGAAGCTTCTGCCCGAGTCCGGTTCCTTAGCCAATCATTCCAAGGAGATTGCGCAATTGATCCGTGATGCGATGCGCCAGACCCGCGAGTTGGCTCACGGCCTCTCGCCGGTGGCGATGGATCCCCAAGGATTGATGGATGGCTTGCAGGCGCTGGCAGAGCGCATGTCCCGGGTCTTCCACCGCTCCGTGCAATTTAAGTGCCCAGTGCCTGTGTTTATCCCCAACAACAACATCAGAACCAACTTTTACCGGATCGCTCAGGAGGCCGTCAGTAATGCCATGAATCACGGGAAAGCCTCGCGGGTCCAGATCCGCTTGAGCACCCAGGCCCCGGATTTGATTTTGGAGGTCGAGGACGACGGCGACGGTATTCCCAAGCAATTAGACTCCCGCGCCGGGTTCGGGTTGCGTATCATGAAATATCGCGCCGACGTGATCGGTGGGGTCCTTGAGGTGCGGTCAGGTTCTTTAGGGGGGATCTTGGTGGAATGCAAAGTGCGGGGCGGGCTATCGCTCCTGGAGGAGGTGAAAAACCCATGAAACAAACCAAAGCCCCTGCCGGGCGAAAGGCCTCCAAGCGCGTGCTCATCCTTGATGATCACTACGTAACCCGGCATGGTCTGATTCAGTTTATTGAAGGGCAGCAGGATCTGATGGTTTGCGCCGCAACGGAGAATGCGGCTCAGGCCATGTCCGCTGTGCACTCCAATACCCCGGACCTGATCTTGTGCGATCTGACCCTGCCGGGGAAGAGCGGGCTGGAATTCATCAAGGATCTGCGGGTGCATCATCCCCTTATCCCGGTGTTGGTTTTGTCCATGCACGAGGAGAGTATCTATGCCGAGCGAGTCTTGCGGGCTGGTGCCAACGGGTATGTTATGAAAAGTGAGGGGGGCGATAAATTGCTCCAGGCCATCCGGTCGGTCCTTCAGGGGCAGGTTTTCTTGAGTTCGGCCATGACGGCCAGCGTCTTGGGCCAGTTTGCCGACGTCAATCGTGGTAAAGCCCGTCCCGATGCCAGTCTACGCGTGTTGACGGACCGCGAATTCGGGGTGTTCCAGCTGATCGGTGAGGGGTTGGGAACCCGCGCTATCGGGGAGAGACTCCACATCAGCGGTAAAACGGTGGAAACCCATCGTGTGCACATCAAGGAAAAGCTTTGTTGCAAGACCAGTCAGGAACTCATCGCTTATGCCATGCGCTGGGCGGTGAGCAGCCAGATTCTCTAACCGGTCTCAAATCATTCAAGAACCGGTCGCCCCTCACCCTGGCCCTCTCCGCGCCAAGCGGGGGGAGGGGCTGTTATCTGTAAACAGGTCGCCTCGCTGGAGCTTCAAAGACAAACCCGAAATCTCAAGGAGCAGCGCTCGGGGATGGTTAGGGCTTTCGCGGTAATGCCCTGTGGCCGCCGGCGCAAGGAGGCGCTCCCGCAGGCGCGAAGGGCAAAGCAATTGAAATCGCGAACCACGCGAAAGTAAAAATTTTTGAGAGAGGTGCTGTTCCTTCGTCAAAGGGACCGATTCGGGTGAGGGGTGCCTCACAGGTCTTGGTTTTCAAGCGCCGGAGGCGCGGCCTCTCTATAAAAAGCCATCCTAAAATAAATCCCCAGCCCCTCAGGGGCGGCATGAGGGATGTCTTTGCGGCCATCCTCCCCATAAACCTCTCCTCATCGGGGGAATTCTCTTTCCGCTTGGGCGGGAAGAGGCACTAGCCACCCTGACTGACTAGCACCAGATGTGTCATCCCAGGTTACCCTCCCCCCACTAAGCGGGGGAGGAGGGATGGGGTGAAGGGCTTGATATTCGCCGTGTTCGAAGCAGGGTTTGAGGCTGAATCCCGGGTCAATCGGGTTTTTATCAGGTCCAGAGCTCTCAGCCGGAAAAACGCCGGAACGCAAACAGCCTGCGGCGAAGAGTGTTAGCAGAGCGAGCTAGGGCCGGGCGTCTTTGGTGAACGCGTTGATCATTTTGATCTTCGCCGCCTTGGCCGCATCCATCACCTTGATGATTTCGCCGAAGGGTGCGTTTTTGTCGGCGTTGATGGCCAGACGGAGATCGGGGTTTTTCTGCGCCTGAGCCAGCAGTTCACTCTTCAAGCGGTCCTCCGTCACCGGAATGGCATCGGCCCCGCCGCCCAGTCGCAATTGGCCCTTGGCATCAATGATAACGATCAGCGGGGCGCTTTCGTTGGCGCCGGCCTTCTGGCCCTGGGATGACTCCGGGAGCGCGAGCTTGAGGGAAGGGGGTTGTTGCTGTTTGAAGGTGGTGGTGACCATCAGGAAAATGAGCAGCACGATGAGCACATCGATCAGGGCGACGATGATGATGGCCGGGGTCTGGCGGTGTTTGCGGACGAAAAAGCGCATGGTTAAAAGGGGCTGAGGCCCTGATGGAGGGGCCGGGCGTTTGGCCGCGGGTTCATTTTTTTTGCTGCCGGTATTGGGACCGGATGAATTCGTCGCAGACGGTCTCCATTTCCACGGCGAGCATTTCCACCTTTTTAGAGTAATAGCTCCAGAAAACCAGGGAGGGGATGGCGATGAGCAGGCCCATGAGTGTGGCGCGCAGAATCAGCCCGATTCCTTCAGCCAGCTTGCCCGCATCGTTCAAGCCGGTCTGGCTGAGGTCGCCGAACACCGACATCATACCGGCGATGGTGCCCACCAGGCCGAGCAAGGGGGCGATGCCGATGATGATTTCGAGCACGACAAGCCCGCGTTCGAGCCGGACGATTTCCTGCCGGGCCTGGGTTTGGAGGGCGTCGACGTTTTCCTCCTTGGGCCAGTCCAAGTGGCGGATGGCGGTAAGCAGGAGGCGTCCCAGAGGGGAGTTTTTCTGGTGGCAGACGCTTTGCAGGACGGAAACCTCGCGTTCGGTCTTGCAGGACTGGACGGCATTGAGCAGTGCGGTGGGGACGACCTTGCGCCAGCGCAGGGCCCAGCCCCGTTCCACGATGAAGGTCAGGCCCGTGACCGAAGTGATGCCAAGAAGGATGTAGACCAAAAGTTCCATTTGAATTGAATGAGTTTGGGCGTTGTTTGTTCGCGGTCAGTTGTAGAAAAAGGTGAACCGGATGTCCCGATAATCTTTGTCCATTGTCAGGCGCATGTCCCGCGGCCAGCGATCAAAGGGGGCGGGATCCTGGACTGCTTTTTGGCAAAGCAGACTCAGGCTCAGTCCCACGGTGTCTTCCGGCACCGAGACCCGGGAAACGGTGCCGTCGTAGCTGAGGCGGAATTCGACCACGACTTTGCCATGACGGTAGCCGTTGTAGCTGATGTGATCCAGCAAATCATACCAGCGCGACTGCACCGCTTCGATGAGCGCCGCGTCGTAGGCCCCAAAGGGCGTGGCTTTGGTGTCGAAGGACGAAATTTCCAACCGCCGGGACACACCGCCCTCTTGTTTCATTTTCTCCCCCACCGACTGGTCGCGGTGCCGCCGCTGGAGTGCCTCCTTGATGGTGCGGGGGCGCGGTTGCTCGGCGTTCCCGGGGTCGGGGGGGCGGGGTTGGAGTTGCGGCTTGGCCATGGTGAGGTCGCCGGGAGGCTGGGCTGGTTTGGCGCGGGCCTCTTCGGTTTCCCTCTGTTTCTTGAGCGCGTTGAAGTCCGGTTGCAGCTTGTCCAGGGGCGCGGGCGGGGTGTCCTGGGTTTTAACGGTTTGCTGCTGTTTGCCCTCGATTTTCGGGAGCGCGGTTTCCTTGGCCGGTTCGGGATTGGCCGCCAGTGCGTTGCGGCTGGAATAATAAACGGCGGCCTTGGGCGGTTCGGGGGTGGCGGCGACCGGGTTGACGTCGACGAACATCAGCGGGATTTCGTCCTGAGGGGGCGGGCGGGGAGGGGGAGGTTGGAGCGGGGTTGGTGTGTGAACGGAGGCCTGTTTGAGTTTTTGGAGCCAAACCGGCCAGCGTCGGGCCTCCCACCAGCCGGCTTTTTTTCCCAAGGTATAGGTGCCCCAGCACAGCAGGTGCAGCAGGAGTGAGAAGACAAACACCCAGGCCAAGCGCCGGAGTTCCGGGCGCTCGGGGCGCAGCGATCCTGCATTGGGTCGGCTTCCAATCACGTCCGCACACATTGCAGCAGGGCCAGCGCCGGGGCAACAGTTTCCAGTCGCTCCCGGCGGTTCCGGGTCGGCTCCGGGGACGGGAAATGAAAGTTTCCTTTCGACCTGAAATTGATTTCCGCATAGGTTGGCAGCCATGTCCGCTGAAACCCAACTCACGCCGATGATGGCGCAATACCGCAGTATCAAGGGCGAACTGCCGGCCGATGCGCTGCTGCTCTTCCGGTTGGGGGATTTTTACGAGATGTTTTTCGAGGATGCGCAGGCCGGGGCGCAACTGCTCAACCTCTCGCTGACGGCCCGCAACGGGGTGCCCATGTGCGGACTGCCATTCCACGCTGCCAACGGTTATATCGCTCGGATCCTCAAAGCCGGACGCAAGGTGGCCATCTGTGACCAAGTGGCGGAAGCCACACCTGGTAAGCTGGTCAAACGCGCGGTCACCCAAATTCTCTCGCCTGGAACGCATTTTGATGAGCGGATGCTGGTGGCCGAGCGCAACAATTTCCTAGCCGCGGTCTGTCCCTCGGGCAAACGCCACGGCCTTGCACTGGTGGATTTGACCACCGGCGACTTTCGGGCCACCGAACTGGAATCGGATTCGGCCCTGCTCGCGGAACTGGAGCGCCTGCGTCCGGCCGAAATCATCCACCCGTCCCAGGACGTCCAGTTGGGCGCTTTGTTGCAGGGTTCTTTCAAAATCATCAGCGCTTACGAGGGGTGGGCCTTTGCCCCGCAAACGGCTCTTTTCACAGTGCGCGAGCACTTCAAAGTGGCGTCCCTCGACGGGTTCGGACTCAAGGACCGCGCCGCAGCCATCGGGGCGGTGGGGGCGGCGCTGCATTATCTGGCCCAGCACCTGCGCCGTAACGTCAAGCACCTGACCCGCCTCTCCTTTTATCAACGAACGGATTTCCTGGTACTCGACCAGACCACCCTACGGCATCTGGAAATTCTCGAGCCGCGACATCACGACGCCCCGCGCCAGGCTTCGCTTTACGGCGCGCTGAACCGGACGATGACGCCGATGGGGGCCCGGCGTTTGCGCGACTGGCTTTCCCAGCCTCTGGCTTCCGTCGAGGCCATTCGCCGCCGTCAGGCGGGAGTTCAGACACTCATAGATAATTCCAGCAATCTGGATCAGATCCGTGCGCAGCTGGCTGAGGTGCGGGACTTGGAGCGCACCATAGGTCGTTTGGGGGGCGGCACAGGCAATGCCCGGGATTTGGCCGCCTTGCGGGTGGCCATCTCTCAAATCCCCCCGCTCAAAAAAACCCTCGCCGACCTGATTGCAACCGATGCGCGGAACCTCAGCCTGAAGGAAACGGGGCAGGGCCTTATCGATGCCGGGGATGAGGGTGGCCTGAAACCTGTGCTGCCGGCCCATGCCGGCCTGCTGGACGGGTTGAACGCCCAAATCACTGAGGCGCCTGATCTGGTCGAGTTGATCGGGCGGGCCATTGTGGACGATGCCCCGCTGGCGGTGAAGGAGGGTGGGATGATCCGGGACGGGTTCAGCGCGGAGTTGGATGAACTGCGCAATGCCCAGCGCGGCGGAAAGGATTGGATCGCCAAGCTGCAGGCCGACGAGATTGCCGGCACGGGCATCGGTTCCTTGAAAGTGCGGTTCAACTCCGTTTTCGGCTACTACATAGAAGTCACCAGATCCAATCTGGACAAAGTGCCGCCGCATTATATCCGCAAACAGACGGTGGCCAACGGGGAGCGTTTTATTACGCCCGAGTTGAAGGAGATGGAGGGCAAGATTCTGGGGGCGGAAGAGCGCGGAATGAAGCTGGAGTATGAATTGTTCCAGCATGTGCGCGAGGAGGTGCTGGCGCAGATGCCTGCGGTCCAGCAAACGGCCGGCGCGCTGGCCCAACTCGATGTGCTGGCAGCTTTCGCCGAAACCGCGCGCCTGCACGAATACTGCCGTCCGCAGGTTGCCGACGAGGGGTTGCTGGTCATTCGGGATGGGCGTCATCCGGTTCTGGAGCAGCAGTTGGTTGAGGACCGTTTTGTCCCCAACGACACGGCGCTGGCCGCCATGGGAAAGGCGGATCTGCCCGCGCTGCAGGAGGAGCCGCGCCGCGATCCGACCATGCCTTCCCAAATCGCATTGATCACCGGGCCGAACATGGCCGGCAAAAGCACTTATATCCGTCAGGTGGCGCTGCTGACCCTGCTGGCGCACACCGGTAGCTTCGTGCCGGCCGCCCAAGCGCGGGTGGACTTGGTTGATCGTATTTTCACGCGCATCGGGGCCAGCGACGATCTGGCTCGGGGCCAGAGCACGTTCATGGTGGAGATGACCGAGACGGCAGACATCCTGAACAACGCCACGGCGCGAAGCCTCATTGTGCTCGATGAGATCGGGCGCGGCACGAGCACTTTTGACGGCCTGAGCCTGGCTTGGTCGATTGTCGAGCATCTGCACAATCAGGTCGGCGCCAAAACCCTCTTTGCCACCCACTACCACGAATTGACCGAACTCTCGTCGCGCCTGGCCCGCCTGCGGAATTTCAATGTCGCCGTGCGCGAGTGGCAGGACCAGATTGTTTTCCTGCGCAAGATTGTCGAAGGCGGGACGGACAAGAGCTACGGGATCCAGGTCGCGCGTCTGGCGGGCGTTCCCAAGGCGGTGCTCGAGCGCGCCAAACAAATCCTCTCCAACCTCGAGGAATCCGAGCTGACCCCGGAGGGGAATGTGAGGCCGGCGCGCCGTCAACATGAGCGGGACAAACTCAAACAACTGGCCCCCGCGCCGCAGATGGACTTGTTTGCCGGCGGGTAATTGATTTTGAAGCCGGGAGTTGAAGCTGCGAAACACGGGAACAGCATTTCCGGCGTTCTTAGCCCGCCGTTGCAGGGCAGGGCGGGTAATATCTCAAATGAGGGCTGGTCGAGCGGCAGATGAACCTGAAAACCGCACTTGGGATCAACCGCGGATCTTCGACCACCCGAAAGCACCTTTGAAATAAAACTGAGGTAAGCATGAAGCGCTGTATGGGGCGGAGGAAGCCCTTTTCTATCTCCAGGGTCTTCATGAACCCCAAGGTCGATTTGGCGTGGGGCGGGAGGTTTACCATGAAGCGCATGGAGGGCATGAAGGGAGGGATGAATGGTTTTTCGATGGCGCAACTGAATTCATCTGGAAGCCGGCGGGTGTTGATTTGAGATTTAACCGAATGAAACAAAGCGGAAAAGACGGGAGGGCAGAGGGTCTGATTTAATCCCGCCGCGTCGGGGCTTGGTATAAGAGGAGGTGAAAATCTGCCGTCATGCCAATCAAACGTCGCAATGTCGTCGCAAGGCGGTGCGTTAGCCTCGGTCGGGGCGCTGGATAGGCCAGGAATTTGGCTCAATCATCCGCCGTGACCACGAGGTTTTCCATGATGTAATCCTTTCGCTCAGGGGTGTTTTTGCCCATGTAGAAGGTGAGTATGCCCGAGGCCTCGGGCTTGGAGGCGTATTCGACCCGGCTGAGCCTGATTTCCTTGCCGATGAATTGGGCGAATTCTTTCGGGCTGATTTCCCCCAACCCTTTGAAGCGGGTGATTTCCGGTTTGCCACCCAGTTCCTTGATCGCCCGGTCGCGTTCGGCTTCTGAATAGCAGTAAAGGGTCTTCTCCTTGTTGCGCACCCGGAAGAGCGGCGTCTCCAGAATATGGAGGTGCCCGTCCTGTACGAGTTGTTCGAAGAATCGAAAGAAATAAGTGATCATCAGGTTGCGGATGTGCAGACCGTCCACATCGGCGTCGGTGGCCAGAATCACCTTTTCGTAGCGCAACCCCTCCAGATTATCCTCGATGTTGAGGGATTGCATGAGGTTGTACATCTCGTCGTTTTTATAGACGACGTCGCGCTTGAGATCCCAGACGTTGAGCGGTTTGCCCTTGAGGACGAAGACGGCCTGATTGTTCACGTCGCGGCAGCTGGTGATGGAGCCGGCGGCGGACTGGCCTTCGCAGATGAAGACCTGGGTGCCGGCGCCTTTCTCGCGCTTTTTGTCGAGATGGTTTTTGCAGTCCTTCAACTGCGGGATGCGCATGGTGATGGACTTGGCACGGTCGCGAGCCAGCTTTTTGACCTCCTGTAGTTCCTTGCGGAGCTGCCGGGTGTCCTCGGTTTTAGAGAGGATTCGCTCGGCGATCTGCTTGTTGCGGTTGAAGAAGTGCAGGAGCTCCTGACGGACGTTGTTCACCAGGTCGCTGCGGATTTCTGTGTTGCCCAGCTTGTTCTTGGTCTGGGACTCGAACATGGGATCCTTGAGGCGGATGGCCACCGCGCCCACCATGGCTTCGCGGACATCATCGCCCTCGTATTTGGCATTGCCGTATTCATTGACGGCCTTGAGCAAGCCCTCGCGAAAGGCGCTCAGGTGCGTGCCGCCATCGCTGGTGAACTGGCCGTTGACGAAGGAATAAAACGTTTCGCCGTAGCGCGAGTTGCTGTGGGTGAAACAGAACTCCAGCGTCTTGCTCGTGTAATGCAGCGGCGGATACAGCGGCTCGGCCCCATCCCCCTCCAGGTCCTCCATCACCAGATCCATCAGCCCGAGCCGGGACTGGAACACCTTGGGTTCCGGGGTGGCGTTCGTGGTGAGCATCAGCTTGAGCCCGGTGTTTAAATAGCTGTAATGCCGCAGCCGGCGCTCGATGTATTCCACCCGGAATTCGCTGTCCTTGAAGATTTCCGGATCAGCTTCGAACTCAATGAATGTGCCGGTGGGTTCCTGGGTTTTGCCTGATTCCTCTTTCTTGAGTTTGCCCTGCTTGAACGAGGCGGCGGCAAACTCCCCATCGCGATGGCTGCGCACCAGAAAATGCTTGGAAAGCGCGTTGACGGCCTTGGTCCCGACCCCGTTAAGGCCGACACTGAACTGGAAGACCTCGTCGTTGTATTTGGCACCGGTGTTGATCTTGGAGACGCAATCCACAATTTTGCCCAGGGGAATCCCGCGCCCGAAATCCCGCACGGTGACCCGGTGACCGTCCAGATGGAGGTGGACCTCCTTGCCGTGGCCCATGATGTATTCGTCGACGGCGTTGTCCAGAACCTCCTTGACCAGGACGTAGCAGCCGTCGTCGGGGTGGGAGCCGTTGCCGATGCGGCCGATGTACATGCCCGTCCTGAGCCGGATGTGGTCCAGCGAGGAGAGGGTTTTGATCTTGCTCTCGTCGTAATTGTGCTTTGCGTTCTCAGCCATAGAAAAAGGTTGGGAGAGGATGCCTGAAAAGCGGTCTTGTGAAAACGCAAAAGTGACACGCAAAAGTGAGGCGGCGTTTTTCACCCCACTCATTCGAGAGCCACCGGTAGACAAATCCGACTCTGTCCGGATATGGCTTTGCGGCAGCGCCGGCACCGCGGATGTGGCTGCCAGTGCTGTCGGCTTTTGTTTTTCCAGGATTCGGAGGGTATGGCGGGTCATTTGCGCCTCGAAATCCTTCTCGCGCACGATTGGCTTGGACTTTCCCTGCACATGGTCGGTCTGTGGTCCGTTGGCCTTTGCCCATTACTCCTTGCCTTGCTTTCAACCGTCGGAGTCCCGGCCTCACCAGCGCAACCTGTCTATAGATCCGCGTCCATCCAAAAAATCTTTCCCAGCCCCGCAGGGGCGGCACGGTGCGGCAAGCGGCAAGAATCAGGAACACGCGCAAAAAATTGGATTTGCCCGGATTGCGCGTGTGCCGTTTGTGCCGCTCCTATGGAGCTAGGAATTTGTTTTGGACTGGTAGATATAGACAGGTCGCTCCTCTGGAGCTTCAAGAAAGCCACTTCAGCAACGAAGTCCGGGTTGACATTCATGACCGCCTCAACGCTCTGGGGGGAATTGTGAGCACAGCCAATTACCCAAGGTGCTTTGATCGGCGCCCTTGGCCAGCACAATCAGCCCGGCGAGCACTTGGTCTTGACCCAGCCGTTCCATGTCCGCCAAGGAGGTGGCCCCGGAGGTAAAACCCGGCATGATCTGCGACATCAGAGAGATCGGGGAAAAGCCAGAGGTCTGTCGTTTCCGCGGAGCGATGCCCTCGATCTTGGCGATGCGATTCCAGATATCAACAAGTTTGGACAGGCGATCAATGAGCAGCTAACCGCCGTGCGCAGAGACGCCCTCAGCGTCGTCCAGTCGGAGGTGAAGCCGGCAAATCTTCTTCTTGCAGGCACCCATAAATACAAAACCCCATAAAGGTGTCATGGAATCAAGGAAAGTCCCAACCTAGTGTGAAGATTTACGGCCGTTGATAATGGTCGGGGTTTTTTACGTTTCGGCGGGTCCCAGTGCCGGCAAAGAAGTGGTGGCTTTCTCTCTGCTCTGAGAGGAATCACTGCGCGGGGGCGTGGTTGGCGGGCGGGAGTGCTTTGAGCCGGGCACTGACCTGACGCCCAAGCGCCGAGTCTGGAGGGCACAGGCCCGCGCATCTTAGTAAATAGCGACGGGCCTGCTCGGGGTCGTGGCGCTCTTCGGCTATTGAGGCCAGTCCGTAACTGACTTCTGCCGGCCGCAGTCCGGTTTTTTCCAGCGCATGATATTCCCTCTCTGCGGCGGTGAAGTCTTTCAAGGCGAATTGGGCCCGGGCATGACTGAATTGCAGGGCGGGCTGATTGGTGAGCGTGAGGGCATGGTCCAGAACCTTGAGCGCTTCGGTAGCCCGGCGGGCCTGCATGAGCACCGTCGCCTGCACATTCAGCTTCTCCACGTCCTGGGGCGCCCGGGTCAGTTGGGCGTCAATCACCCGCAACGCATTGTCGAAATCGCCGAAACTCAGATACGCCCCCGCAATGCGGTTTTCGACCCGGGTGTCGCCGGGATATTCTTTCCATAGCGCTTCCAGCAGGTTGCGCGCTCCGGTAAGGTTGGTTTTATCCAACTCCAACCCCGTTTCGAGGAGGGACATATCCACGTCCAGATAATTGGTCTTGAGAGTGGATGCGGGCCACCCGGTCCGGATGTGAGCGGCAGCCTGACGGGCTTTTTCCAAAAAGCCATTCTGAGCATAGAGTCCGGCCAGGGCGATTTGGGGAAGCGGGTTTTTGGGGTCCAGCTGTTCAGCCCGCTCCAACTGTTGCATCGCCTGTCGGGGCAGCCCGCCATTGCGGAAAGACAGCCCCATCCCATTGCAGAAATCCGGGCTGTCAACCGTGCCGTTGCCCATTAGGAAACGGCGCAGCTGCTCCGGGTTGCCCAGCTCCGGGATCAGGGGTTGCAGGGCGGCAAAGTCTTGCGGGTGCGTTGCCGCCAGATTCGTGTTGATTTGCAAGTTGATCAGGGCGGCGGTGTTGCGGGGATTTAATTCCAGCGCTTGTCCGAAACGGTTCCGGGCGGCCTCCAGTTTGCCGGCCTGTTGCAAGGACACACCCCAGTCAGCCAGGCTTCTGGACTGCCATTCTGCAAGCAGGCGGCTTTGGGCCGATGTGACGGGGACAACATGCAGGCCGAGGGCAATCTGCGCGCCGACGCCGGAGGCGGATGGGGTGGCGCATGCGGCGCGGAGGTCTGCCAACTGCGGTGCCGCAGAATCCCAAAAAGCCTCGGTCCGGGTGATCGTTTCTGCTGAAAGTCCGGGTGGGTTCAGTTGGTGGCTGGCATATTTCTTGAGCTCATATCCTCCACCGGCCGGCTGCAGATAAAACGATTCAAATAAAAAGCCGAAGCTCGAATGGAGATAGAATATGCGATTGGATCGGGCCAGATCGTTCACCAGATTGAGGGTTTCCACGGGAGGCAAGGTGAGCGGACTCGTGTTGATATTTTCGCTGCCTGGGAAGCGGCCTTTAAGCCAGCGGCGGTATTCCGGCTGGGCCAGCCATGCGGGGTTGATGGCCAACCACTGCCGGCTCTGATGCGACCCTGCCGCCGCGGCCTGAAAGGAGAGCAGGCGCAGAGGGTCGTCAGAGAGCACAATTCCGCCTTTAGCGGGCAATCCGCGCAGGGCTTGGGCGCCAAATTGAGCGAAGGGCTGACTTCTGAACAGCACAATGGCCCAGACATTGCGCCAGAACAGTCCCACCAAGGTCAAGCCCATCAAAAAGGTCAGTAAAACCATGGTCCAAGTCGACCAGGCTTCGCGAATCTTGAACGCTTTGCGCCGGAGCCGGGCTTTGGACTGAAGCATGGCCAGCAGAAGGTTGCCCGCTGCAAATCCGCCGCTCATACCTAGCAGATAATCAAAGCTCAACAGCGGCTGGGGCACCCCCGTCTGCGTCTGCAGGATATGCCGCAATCCGATGTCCGGATCAAAGGCCAGCCACAAACTCATCACTATCAGCACGGCCCTGATCGCCCGGTAAAACCACACCTGAACGCGATCCAGTGGGGAGATGTTTTTTGTTTCCCTGTCGCCCCCTCGGATAAAGGCCGGCAGGAGGGCGAACAGATAAAAAACCACCGCCGCCAAAGTCGCCAACTGATGCTCCCGCCAAAAGCCCAAATATAATTTGTGTATTATTCCCCGGAAATTTTTTAATGCCGCCCACCATTCCCCTTTCAGGCTCAATGTGGAATGCGGCCACAGCCCGTTTACGGTCGGCAGCAAGGCAAACAGGGAAAACCCCGCCAACCCCGCCCAGAACAGCCCGGAAAGATGCTCCAGCCTGATGAGCCGACGCTTTCCCAGCCAGAATATCCAAACCACAAACACCGGCAGCGTCAGCAGCATCATCCAGTTCTCCACCAGCCCCAGACCCCAGATGAACGCCGCCCGTCGCAACCAGCGCAACTTGCGTGTCTTGTTGTACTTAAAAAGGCTCCAGACAGCCGCGGCCAGCAGCAGGACTTGCAGGGCTTCGCCCGTTCCCTGAGTGGCCGCCTGCCAATAGTTGAATTCCAGACCGCAGATGACTGCTCCCAAGATCAGAGGCAAACGGGCCCGCCAACCGGTGAGCAATGTCAGGGGGTGATCCCAGACCGCCAATTCCAGAGATGCCGCCAGCAATCCCAAGGTCATTGCCGCGCAGAGTGCGGAAAAACAGTTTAGCGCCGGCGCAATCCACCCCGCAGGCAGGCAGCGTAACGGCAGCGTCAGCAGCCAGAACAGCGGTTGAGCCGCCATCGGTTGGGGATCCCAGCCCGCCAGCTTGGCGGTCAGACCCACGCTGGAAAGCGTCACCCCGCCGCTCAGGGTGGCCAGATAAAGGGCCATCGACACCAGCGCGACCTGCACCGGACAGCGTTTTAAGAAGCCATTCCAATCCATTTTGATCCTGGCCAATAGAAAACCCCTGCCGGAAGTAGCCGGCAGGGGTTGTTAAAAGAGCTGTTGTTCAAGCTTGGCGACGACGATACATCCACAGGACGCTCATTCCGCTGAAAGCGGCCAATGCCAGTGTGGACGGCTCAGGGACCACGCCTACAACCAGGTTGTTGGCCGTCAAAAAGGTGGTGTTGTCACCGGACAAAGTCAGCGACGTGATCGGTGTCTGAGAAGTGAACCCAAGGAACGAATTGGTGTTGGCATTTAGAATCGTCCGGGTGGTGCCGTTGTTGATCGTGGCTGTCAAAGTCGAGTTCGTCAGCGAGCCGTTTATGTCCGTGTTGAAGAAATAGCCACCTACCGCGGTGACGTTGCCGCTGGTGAAGTTGAAAACGATGGTCTCAGGGTCGTTGCTCGAGAGCCAGACGTCACTGCCTAGGCCAGCAACTCCATACAAACCAGTCGCAGGGGCTAGAGGGGTGCCCGCGTTAAACAGAAAGCTCTGGTTCGTGAAATTGATTTGATAGCCAAGTGCCCCTGTGCCGAGGCTGTCGAAGGTCTCCGTCCTATAACCTGGATTAACATTTGCACTAAAAGTAGTCAGGTTTGTGTAGACCAAGGCCGTGGGTGAAGTGGCCTGAACAGTTGTGGAGGCGCAAATTGTCGTCAGCAATGCCACTGCCAGTAGTGTTTTTGTCATAGTGTTGAACTTGATTGGCGCTATCGTCCTCAAATCATACCAAACCCGCATTCCAATGCAAGAAGATAAAAATTAAATGCGGGCTGAAAACGAAAGTCATAATTCCCACCAGCACCATCTCACCATCGCCCGCACATCCAAGGCGCAAGCAGTCCGAAGCCCGAAGGCAGCGAGAACAGACAGAGGACAGTGAAATGACACTGGCGTGCCCAGGGAGGAGCTTGCCCTGTGCTCCGATCTTGTCCGTGGTGCCAAGGCTGTGTCACTGTTCTTTTTTCGTCCGCCGGATCGACTAAAAAGTCCCGTTGCGATGCTGAAACAGACCAGATGAAACCGATTTCATGCGCTTGCGCGTTAGAAGCCGGAATGAAAAAATTAGAAATTTTTTGAAATGCTGAGGGGCTCGACCAAGCGAAAATCGAGCCCAACGGTTGGTAAACAGTGGTCGGGGCGGTGGGATTCGAACCCACGACCTCTTGTACCCGAAACAAGCGCGCTACCAGGCTACGCTACGCCCCGAACCAGAAGTTCCACATTGCCGAGTCAGGCGCACATTTGCAACTTGGAAATTGAGTTTTTTTGGCCGCACCGCATGGATCCCCATTCGGCGTCCCCTGTTTGTGATGGCAGCAAGGAGATGCTGCAATTGTTTTTGCGTTTCCGATTTTGATTCCCTAGTGTCGGGGCAATTATGAATGCGAAGCTGCTTTTCAAAACCGTTTTTATGATCGGCATCCTCCTGCTCTTGGTGATCATGGGGATGCACAATCTGCAAAACGTCGACCTGTCGCTGCCGCCGCTGCTGCCCAAGAAGCAAACCTGCGCGGCGGCAATCATGTATTTCGGTTTTTTTGCCGTGGGCGTTCTCACCGGCACGGTGCTCACCGCCGGGGGAAAGCGCGGTTCCAGCAAGGGAAAGACCGACTAGCCAAGAATTCCCAAGGTCAGCCGTTGACTGGGGCGACGGTGTCTTTGGGGTGGATTGAATTTTCCACCTGCCGGGTGATTTCAAAGGCCAGATCCAAGGCGCGTTTGGCCGACTCGCCGCTGACCCGGGGTGTTTGTCTTTCCCGGACGCAATCCACAAAGTGTTGCAGCTCAAGCTTGAGAGGTTCATCCTTTGCGATCGGCACCGGTTCCCGCACCACCCGCCGCCCGCCAAATTCGCTGACGATGGCCGAATCCTTCCCCACCCCCAGCTTGACGGCCATGAGCTTTTTCAGGAGCGAGCTTTCCTCCTCCCCATCCCGGGCGATGCGGTAGATGTATCCCTCCTGCGCCCTGTAATCCAGGGAGATATAACTCGGAGTGGCTCCGCCGCTGAACACGCGGATTTTGCGCATCCGCTCCGGGCTGACGCGGCTGGCGGTCAGGTTGGCAACGCAGCCGTTGGCAAAACGCAGCCGCACGTTGGCAATGTCCTCGCTGCGGCTCAAAACCGGGATGCCCACGGCGTCCACGCTCGTCACTGGCGATTTCACAAAGGCCAGCACCACGTCCAGATCATGGATCATCAGGTCGAGTACGACGCCGATGTCCGTGGAGCGGGCAGGGTAGGGTGAAAGCCGGTGGGCTTCGATGAAGCGGGGCTCGGTGGCGACCTTTTCCAGATAATCGAAAACCGGGTTGAAGCGCTCGACGTGGCCGACCTGGAGGACGCAGTTGTTTCGCCGGGCCAGTTGGATCAGCTCCGCGGCCTGGGCCGTGTCGCTGGTCATGGGTTTTTCGACCAGAACATGTTTGCCGCCGTTCAGGAGTTCGCGGGCGATATCGAAGTGGGTGGTGGTGGGCGTGACGATGTTGAGCGCATCGCTGGCTGCGGCGGCTTCGGCAACCGACCCGAACACCCGGGTGTTATGTTTTGCGGCGATCTTGCGGGCAGTCTCAAGGTGCGCATCGAAGACACCGGTCAGGATGATAGCTCCGGTGGCGGCCAGTTCGGAGTAGATGCGGACATGGTGTTGCCCGAGGGATCCGGTGCCTAGGACGGCGACTTTGACCGGAATGACGTTGCTTGCCGAATGATTGGTTTTTGCCACTGCGGGATTCTGCCATTCCGCGGGTGGGGCGGCAATCTGTTACATGTCCCGATATGCGCGGGATAAAATCTGAGATCTGAAAATGTAAAGAGCCCGTGGCCGAGGGAGAATGAAATTTTAAAATCCTTTCCCACTCTTCCCATCTCCAAATCCGGTTCTCTTCCGTAAAATTCATGTTCAACTCAGGCCTGCCACATTGAGTGTGAAAGTGTGGGATCGACATTTCACGGATGAAACTCCCCACGACGCACGCCCAACGCCTCATTTTTCAAGCGCCGGAGGCGCGACCTGTTTATAGTTTGGACCAAACAAACCAGTCCCCAGCCCCGCAGGGGCGGCATGGTGCGGCGAAGCGGCAAGCGGTTAGGGCGAAGAACCCGCGCAAAATAAATTGGATTTGCCTGGATTGCTCCTCTGCCGTTTGTGCCGCTCCTCCGGAGCTTCAAAGACAAACCCGAAATCTGAAGGAGCAAAGAGCAAAGAGCGAAGGGCAAGGCAATTGAAACCGCGAACCACGCGAAAGGGACAGAGTTTTGAGATAGGTGCTGTTCCTTCGTCACATGAACCAATCCGGGTGAGGAGGCGACAGCCTGTAGACAGGTCTCTCGGCTGAAGCTTCAAAGCAAAGGCGGAATGGTCAAACCTTGGCAGAGGTCAGTCGGAGGTCAAAGGAGGTGCCAAAAAAGTGGGCGCTGGGCTTGATGAAATGGTCTGCTCAGCGGCCGGGGTAACGGCTCTAAATCAATTAATTAGGCCAAGGGGAAAAACGTGTGAGCCGACTCAAGCTCCACGGCGTAAGCAGCCTCATTGACCGCCGCAACATGTCGATGCTCCACATCGGGCAAACTTTCACTTTGAAAGAGCCATCCCGAATCCGTAGTCTGGTGACGTGCTTTTTTTAAGCTTTTTTGCCACCGCCGTTGCCGCTTATTTGATCGGAGCCATTCCGACCGGATTTCTGGTTGCCAAGGCCCGCGGGGTGGACATCCGCGCGGTTGGCAGCGGAAACATCGGGGCGACCAATGCCTTTCGCGTGCTGGGCCGGCCCGCCGGCACGTTGGTTCTGCTGGTCGATGCGCTCAAAGGCTTTGCGGCTGTTTCCTGGCTATGCTTGGCACTGCCCAGATTTTTCTCCGTGCCGGCCTCCGATCTGGCGGGCTATCAGTTGCTGGCCGGCATCGGGGCGGTGCTGGGGCATAATTACACATGCTGGCTCAAGTTCAAGGGAGGCAAGGGCATAGCAACGACGGCTGGGGTTTACCTCGCTCTGGCACCCCAGGCCTTGGGGATTGCCCTGGTGACGTGGATTATTCTGGCGCTGATCACTCGTTATGTCTCGGTGGCTTCTGTCGCGGCGGCGGTCGTTCTGCCCACAGCGGTCTGGTTGAATCACGGCAGTCTGCCGCTTGGATTGGTGACGACTGCCTTGGGATTATTGGCGATTTTGAAACACCGTAAAAACATCCAGCGCTTGCAGGCCGGAACCGAAAACCGGATTGGTCAAAAAGCCCAACCTTCGGGAGAGGCGAAATGAAAACAACTGTGGTTGGGGGCGGCGCTTGGGGGACCGCGCTCGCCAAAGTACTGTATGAAAACGGTCACCCAGTCACGATTTGGGACATTAACCCCAAAACGCTCCAGGAAATCCAAGCCGGCCGCAACGAGCGCTATCTGCCGGGCGTGCCGCTGCCTTCCGCTTGGAAGGTGGAGCCGGATTTCGACACGGCGGTGGAGGGGCGGGAGTGCCTCATTCTGGCCATCCCGTCCCAGGCTTTTCGCGCGGTCGCCGGTAAGCTCAAGGGGCATCGCGCGATCATGGTCAGCGTGACCAAGGGCATTGAATTTGAAACCGGTGAGACGATGAGCCGCATTTTGTGCGAGCAGGTCCAAGCCGAGCGCGTGGCTGTGCTGTCCGGGCCGAGTTTCGCCCGGGAGGTGGCGTTGGGCATTCCCACTATGGTGGCCTGCGCCTGCGAAAACCCGGCCACGGCCCGGATCGTCCAAGGGTTGTTCCACCGCCCCGAATTCCGTATCTACCGCAGTGCCGATGTTCTCGGGGTCGAATATGGCGGCGCGCTCAAAAACATCATCGCCATCGCCGCCGGGGTGAGTGACGGGTTGGGGTATGGCGACAATACCAAGGCCGGATTGGTGACGCGGTCGTTGTCCGAGATGCGCCGCTTTGGCGTGGCGTGCGGGGCCAGGCCGGAGACGTTCGCCGGACTGAGCGGGTTGGGGGACCTGATGCTGACCTGTTTTTCCCGGCAGAGCCGCAACCGCGAGTTGGGCGAGCGTCTGGGTCGGGGCGAAACGATGGAGGCCATTCAGGCATCACGCCCCAAGTTGGCCGAAGGTTATCCCACCGCCCGCTCCGCCTACCGCTTGGCACGCCAGCTCTCCATTCCCACGCCCATCTTGGACGAGGTGCACGCATTGCTTTACCAAGGGAAAGAGCCCAAGGAGGCGGTGCGCGATTTGATTTCCCGGGAATTCAAGGCCGAAGATTGAGCACCTCCGGCCTGAGCCGCTGCCGGGGTGCCATCAAAGGCAAATCTTCCCCCTTCACCCGATCGCACCCTTGATCAGCTCCAGGAGTTTGGAGTAATCATCCACCGCCGTGAACTGAGGGAACTGCCCCTTCACGTTGTCCGGCGCATGAAATAGAAAACCTGTGTGGGCCTCGATGAGCATGGCCGTGTCGTTGAACGAGTCGCCGGCGGCCACCACGTTGTAGTTGAGCAGTTTCAATGCGGCCACCGCCCGCTGTTTCTGCTCCGGAATGCGGAGCTGATAACCGGTGATGCGGTCGTTTTCCACAATCAGCCTGTGGCACAGCAGGGTCGGCCAGTTGAGCTGGCTGAGCAGCGGTTGGGCAAACTGCTCGAAGGTGTCGGACAGAATGATCACTTGGGTGATGGAGCGCAGCTCGTCCAGAAACTCCCGGCCCCCCGCCAAGGGCAGCAGTGTGCCAATCACATGCTGAATGTCGGAAAGCTTGATGCCGTGCCGGTCCAGAATTTCGATGCGATAACGCATCAGCTTGTCGTAGTCCGGTTCGTCCCGGGTTGTGCGGCGCAGTTCCGGGATTCGGGTTTTTTCGGCGACAGCGATCCAAATTTCCGGCGTCAGCACGCCTTCCATGTCCAGAGTGACGATTGATTGTTTCACGGGGAGGGATTGTTTCAAATGCGGGCGGGTGTGTCCAGTGGTTCAGGCGCGGCAATAAGCAGAGGACGTTTTGCTGTCACGTCCTCTGCTTGTTCGTTTGGGAACGCCGTCTGATTGGCGCGCGGCGGAACAACATTTAAAAGTTCCGCCGCATCGCATGGTGTCGGTAGCAAACCGCATGCCGCAGTGGATTGGGGGGCGGTCTTGGGGCTGCAATGAACAGCCGCCAAATTGGTTGTGGCTTCAAAACCTTCTCCAACCCCTTGATTCCGCGGTTCAATGCAACGGATTCCGACGGTGGATTGTCCGGAGGGAATCCGGAAAAAGGCCTCCGGCTTCATTAGTAATCACTTAAATCCACTCCAGCCCTCCGGCCGGGTTGTAAAGCAATTCGACGTCGTGGCGGAGCAACTCCAAGGAAATTCTTGGGTGGGACGTTTTTAAGTCTTCATACTGCGAAGGTTGGGGGGATGTTGCTTTTTGGTTGATGCTCAGCCGGATTTTAGGGTGACGCAATCCAGCGACCCGCAAAGTTTTTTTTGGAGGGCGGGTTCGGAGATTACACCGCTGTTGCGGCGGCGGAGCATGCTCCAGAAATAAGCGCTTTTTAGGCGGCTGCAGGGTTTTACCGGCTTGAAGTAATAATGCCGATTGCGGTCAACCCCATCGATGGTTCCGCGGCGCAGGGTGGCTTTAAAAATGGCTTGGCTGCCGGGATAGGAATTTTCCCCGGCCCGGTTCGCCAACAAATTTTCCGGCCCGCACGGCTACTTTACCCCGCACGGTGACCACATCGGGGCGGCCTTGGGTCTTCCACCCCTCGAAAGCGCTGTAGTCGACCTTGGATTGATGGGTGTTGACAGAGATTTCCCCCTGATGCTCGGGGTCGAAAACCACCAGGTCGGCGTCGGCTCCGGGCTGGATGGTGCCTTTTCTCGGGAAGAGGCCGAAGGTTTTTGCCGCCTGGGTGCTGGCGATGTTGACAAGAGTGTGAAGGTCGATCTTCCCGGTCTGGACGCCGTAGGTGTAGAGCAGTTTGATCCGCTCCTCGAGGGAAGGGATGCCGTTGGGTATTTTGGTGAAGTCGTGGTTTCCCATTTCCCTGCGGGTTTTGAAGTCGAACGGGGCATGGTCTGTAGCGACGGTCTGGATAAGTCCGTCACGCAGCGCGTTCCAGAGAGTTTCCTGGTTGCTCCGGTCGCGGAGGGGAGGGGACATGACATATTTTGCTCCTTCGAAGTTGGGCTTCTCGGCCCAGGTTTTGTCGAGGGTCAGGTATTGGATGAGCGTTTCGATGGTTACGTTCACGCCGCGTTGGCGGGCGGCGATGGCCTGGTCCAGCGCTTCGCGACAGCTTAGGTGGACGATGTAGGTGGAGGCGCCGGTCAGTTCGGCGAACCGCAGGAAATGGCTTACCCCGGCGGCCTCCACGGCCGGTGGGCGGCTCTCGTGATGTTGTTCCGGGCCGGTCTTGCCTGAGGCGATCAACTCTTTTTGGCGCTCGGCCACGAGGGTCTCGTTCTCACAGTGGGCCGTGACCACCACCCCGAGTTCCTTTGCCAGTTTGAGGGTTTGATAGAGTTCGGTGTCATTGATGCCGAAAGCCCCTTTATAGGCGAGGAAGACTTTGAAGGAGCTGATGCCGCGCTGGACGATCTGGCGGAGTTGGGCCTGGGTCTTGCCATCGAATTGTGTCACCCCCATGTGAAAGGAAAAGTCGCAGGCGGACTTGCCCTCAGCCTGTTTGAGCCACAGCTCGAAGCCGGTCAAAGCGTCGTCGCCGCGCGCCGGACAACACATCTCGATCAGTGTCGTCGTGCCGCCTGTCAGTGCCGCCGCGCTGCCGGAGGTGTAGTCGTCCTTGGCGTATGTGCCCATGAAAGGGAGGTGGATGTGGACATGGGGATCGATGAAGCCGGGAAAGACGAGTTTGCCCCGCGCCTCGATCACTTCCGCGTCACCAGGTGCGTCCAGGTCCGTGCCGATACGGGTGATGGTTTCGTTTTCGCAGAAAAGGTCGGCCACGTAACGTTCGCTGGCCGTGACGATTTCGCCGTTTTTGATGAGCAGCGCCATGCCGTTGTGGTATCGGGAACCCGGCCGGGAGACAACAGAAATCCGGAAGGTGCGGGGCTGAAATTTGCCGTGACCGCCACGGTGGAGTGCGTATGCTGCGGGAGTGACTATAACTGAAGCAACTCGGCTGCTGGAAAAGTTCCGCGCAGGCGGTGTGTCCCGCGAGAAAGTGTTGCAGGCCTTTCAAGCCGCGCCCATTGCCGATCTTGGCTTTGCCCAAGTGGACACCCACCGGGCGCTGCGCAACGGTTTTCCCGAGGTGGTTTTCGGAGCCGGCAAAACACCGGAGCAAGTGGCGAAAATCGCAGCCAAGCTTGTTGAGAGCCAGTCCCCCGTGCTTATCACCCGCGCCCAGCCCGAACACTTTCGTGCTGTCAAACGCAAGTTCAAGTCCGCCGTCCACCACGAGCTGGCCCGCTGCATCACTATCGAGGGCAAGCCCCTGCCCAAACGCACCGGGGTGATTGCAGTCATCTGCGCTGGCACGAGCGATCTGCCCGTGGCCGAGGAGGCTGCGGTGACCGCTGAAATCATGGGCAACACGGTGGTGCGTATTCAGGATGCCGGCGTGGCCGGGCTGCACCGGATCTTGGGGCAGTTGGAAACGATCCAGCGCGCCAATGTTCTGGTGGTGGTCGCCGGAATGGAAGGGGCTCTGCCCAGTGTTGTCGCCGGGTTGGTGAGCAAGCCGGTGATCGCCGTGCCGACGAGCGTGGGCTACGGCGCCAGTTTTGGCGGGGTGGCGGCCCTTTTGGGGATGCTGAACAGCTGCGGCAGCGGGGTGACCGTGGTGAATATTGACAATGGTTTTGGCGCCGGGTACGCCGCCAGCCAGATTAACGCCATGGCCCAAAAATAAATTTCCATATTGCCATGAAAACCCTTTATCTAGACATCTTCAGCGGCATCAGCGGCGACATGCTGGTAGGCGCATTGTTGGACCTTGGCGCCGATCCCGGCAAACTGGACCGCGAACTCTCCAAATTGAAAATGGACGGCTACCATCTGCACGTTGCCCGGGCCCAGAAATCGGGAATCGAGGGCGTGAAGTTCGATGTCCATCTGGCGCACGATCACGATCATGGCCATGAGGAGCACGAGCATGGCGATCATGAACATCATCATGCGGAAAATCAGGGGCATGGCGGTCATTCCCATAGCCACTCGCATGGAGACGAAACCCATTCCCATGGGGATCATGGCCATGAACACAGCCATGATCACGATCATGATGAGGATCGCACTTTTACAGGGATCAAAAATCTCATCCAAGGCAGCAAGCTTTCCCCCTGGGTGAAGCGGAAATCCATAGCCGTCTTTCAGCGCATCGCCGTGGCGGAGGGGAAAATTCACGGCAAGCCTCCCGGTCAAGTCCACTTCCATGAGGTCGGCGCGGTGGATTCCATCGTGGACATTGTCGGCGCTTGTATTGCCTTTGAGTTGATCGGCAAGCCGCGGGTGCTGGCCTCCGCGGTGGTTGAGGGGACGGGTTGGGTGGATTGTGCGCATGGTCGTTTTCCCGTGCCCACGCCGGCCACTCTGGCGATTCTTGGTGCGCGTGGCATCCCGCTTTCACAATGTGAGGAGCCGCACGAACTAATCACTCCCACTGGCGCCGCCCTGCTCGCCGAGTTCTCCGAGGGGTTTGGGGCGATGGAGAACCTCGTTGCCGAACGGATTGGTTTTGGGTTGGGCACCCGTGACAACCTGACCCGCCCGAATGTTTTGCGGGCCGTTTTGGGTTCCGCAGCCGCTCCCAAGGCAGGCCGTTCCACTCCCGCGGCCAAAAGTCCGGCGCCCTTGGATTGGGAGACCGATCGGGTGGCGGTTCTGGAGACAAACCTCGATGATATAAGTTCGGAAATTCTCGGTGGGTTTATGGATTCCGCGCTTGAGGCTGGCGCATTGGATGTGTTTCACACCCCCATTCAGATGAAGAAAAACCGGCCCGGTATTCTGCTGAGCGTTTTGTGCGCCGAGTGCGACGCGGACCGTTTCAGCGAAATGATTTTGCGTCAGACCAGCGCCTTCGGGGTGCGGCGGTCGCTGGTCGAGCGGCGCAAGCTCTGCCGTGAGTTTGCCACGGTCAAAACCCCGTTTGGCGAGGTGACGGTCAAGCTCGGCAAGCTAAACGGCCGGATAGTCCAGGCAGCCCCTGAGTTTGAGTCCTGTAAAAAAGTCGCAACGCGTAAAAAGGTCCCTGTTCGGGAGGTCTTTATCGCTGCCTCCCGGTCTCTTGAATTGGACTGAACGACATCACACCATGCGCAGGGATGTTTTTCTGGTGTCAAAACTCTTTGGAAATGTCCCCATCTTGATTCACGAGAGAATATCCGCTTTCCCTTCCCGGGTCCGCCGTTGGCCGGGAGGCCGGGTGAGGGGATATTCGCAGAGATATCCCTGATGCCGCGCCTATGGGGCTTGGGATTTATTTTAGGACGCCCTTCTATAGACAGGCCGCGCCTCCGGCGCTTGAAGACGAAGGCAGGTGAAGCGCCCCTCATCCGAATTGGTTCATATGATGAAGGAACAGCACATCTCTCAAAACTCTTTTACTATCGCGTGGTTCGCGGGTTCAATTGTTTCGCCCTTCGCGCCAGCAGGAGCGCCTGCGGGAGCTCATCCTTACGTTCGAGGCGAGATGGAGTTAGCGCGAAAGCCAGGCCGATGTCTGAGCCATGTCTTTTGATCCTTCAGGCCTCGTGTTTCAGTCCTGTCTTCAAAGCTCCAGCGGAGCTACCTGTCCATAGGAAATCGACCTCTCACCCGGCCACCCTCTTCCCGCCGGGCGTCGAGAGGGTGACCGGGGGAGGGGGGTGATCTGGGGCTTCAAAAGACGGTTGTGAAAACAGGAGAATTCTTTGAGAGGATGTTTTTTCTGGTGTCATTTTCTGGTTTCTAAATCCAGCGCCGCGGTCTAACGTGAATCCTCTTATGGTTAAACATTTTAATTCCATCGACTCGGTCATTGCCGATCTGCGCCGCGGAAAAATGGTGATCGTCGTGGATGATGCCGATCGTGAGAACGAGGGGGATCTGCTGATGGTCGGGCAGTTTGTGACGCCGGCGTCAATCAATTTCATGGCCAAGCACGGTCGGGGGCTGATCTGCGTGCCGACCACCGGTGAGCGCTTGCAGCAGCTCGGCATTGAACGGATGGTGCGCGAAAACCGGGAGGTGTTCCGAACCGATTTCCAGGTGAGTGTGGATGCCGCGCAAGGCATCAGCAGCGGGATCAGTGCCGGCGACCGGGCCCGGACCATCGTCATCATGGCTTCGCCCACCGCGGTGCCGAACGATCTGGTGCAACCGGGCCATATCTTTCCGCTCCGCGCCCGGAATGGGGGCGTGTTGCAGCGGGCCGGCCATACCGAGGCCGCGGTGGATCTGGCCCATCTGGCGGGGGCCCGGCCCATCGGGGTGATCTGCGAGATCATGAACGATGACGGGACCATGGCGCGGCTGCCGGCGCTCTTGAAGTTTGCAAAGAAGCACCGGTTGAAAATCTGCACCATTGCCGATCTCATCGAATACCGCCGCACCCGTGAAAAGTTGGTGGAGCGCGTTGAAACCATCAAGATGCCGACCGATTTTGGCGATTTCAATCTGCACCTGTATCGATCCCGGGTCGACGGCCAGCATCATCTCGCCTTGGTTCGGGGCGAGGTGGCAGGGAGGAAAAACGTCTTGGTCCGGGTTCACAGTGAATGTCTTACGGGCGACGTGTTCGGTTCGCGGCGCTGCGATTGCGGCCCGCAACTGCATCGGGCGATGAGTCAGGTGGCCGAAGCAGGCTGCGGGGTGATTCTCTACATGCGGCAGGAAGGGCGGGGGATTGGTCTCGGTCCGAAGATCCAAGCCTACAAACTGCAGGAGCAGGGCATGGACACGGTGGAAGCGAATTTGAAACTGGGCTACGGGATGGACCTCCGCGAATACGGGCTTGGGGCTCAAATGTTGTGCGATCTGGGACTGAAAACCATCCGGCTTTTGACTAATAATCCGAAGAAAGTGGTGGGTTTGGCCGGCTACGGCTTGAAGATTGTCGAGCAGGTGCCGATTCAGGTGAAGGCCAATCCCCACAACGAGCGCTATCTCAAAACCAAAAAAAAGAAAATGGGGCACCTGCTCTGAGGCAGTCGTGGCTAGACATCGTCCTTTGAGTGGGGCGTTATCAGGTTCTATCTGAATTATGTTGAAAAAAGTAAGCAGGCAGAGGCAGTCCGGTGCGGGATGCCGCTTTGTCATCGTTGCGTCCCGGTTCAATGTTCCTTATGTGGACGCCATGGTAAGGGCGGCGCGGTTGGAGCTCAAGCGGGCCGGGGGGACCGTTCGGACGCTGCGTGTTCCAGGAGCCTTTGAGATTCCGGTCGTGGCCGCAAAACTCGCCGCTTCAAGTGAGCCTCCTTCTGCGGTCATCTGCCTGGGTGTCATTTTTCAGGGTCAAACCAGCCATGCCAAGCATGTGGCCTGGGGTGTGACACACGCGCTGGCTCAAATCCAGATTCAACATCACGTGCCCGTTATTCATGGCGTGTTCGAGTTTGAAAACAAGGAGCACGCTCGTGTGCGGTGTATGGATCCCGACCACAACCGGGGCACCGAAGCGGCCCGCACCGCAATTCATATGGCGGGGCTGATGAGCGGGATTTAGAGCCGGAAGAGCAGGATGGATAAGCCGCTGTCAAAGGTCTTATCAGGGCTTGTGAAAAAAATCACATGCCCCTTGCGGGGTGAATATCGGCCCGCTATGATTCGTCAGTCTGAGAACCGATCAATCAACCATTATGAAACTGAAATCCTCCCTCGTTTGCGCCGCCGGCATCCTCACACTTACCCAAGTCCTCTCTGCCGCTGATATCACCGGTACTGTGACGCTTAAGGGAACCCCCCCGGCCGAGAAGACAATCGACCCGCTCAAGGCCGATCCGACCTGCGGCAAGTTTCACACCGAAAACCCGACCACTCATTTTTACACTGTGGGTGCCGGTGGCGAGTTGGCCGACGCCATTGTCATGTTAAAGGGAGTCACGGGCAAGTCGACTGGCGCTGCGGCTCAACCCCAAGTGATTGACCAGAAAGGCTGCCTTTACAGCCCGCAGATCGTGGCGGTGCAGACCGGCCAGAAAATTCTGGTGAAGAATTCCGATCCGGTTCTGCACAATGTCCACACCACGCCCACGGCGGCCGGCAATTCGGAGCAGAATCAGGCCCAAATGCCCGCATCTCCTGACCTGTCAATAAGCTTTTCCGCGCCGGAAAACTTTCTGAAATTCAAGTGCGATGTGCATCCGTGGATGTTTGCGTGGGTGACCGTGGTGGATAGTCCTTACTTTGCGGTGACCGGCAAGGATGGAAAGTTCACCATCAAGGACGTTCCGCCCGGCAAATACACTGTCACCGCCCTCCACCGCAAGGCCTCACCGGCCGGCGTGGACAAGCAGATTGAAGTGACTTCTTCCGGTGCCTCGGCGGATTTCACCATCGAGCTGAAGTAATCTTTGGCAATGCCCTGCGCTGCGGATCCTGTGATCCGCGGCGTTTTTATTAAGTATACGGTTTCTTCCAGATCCGCATGCCAAGCTGCTCAAGTCCATGGTTGAATCGCTTTGCGATGCTTACGGCCTTGGCGACGCTCGGGTTGGTGGGGTTGGGGGGGGTGGTGACGAGTCACGAGGCTGGCATGGCGGTGCCGGACTGGCCAACGAGTTACGGCTACAACATGTTTGCGCTGCCAATGCGTTTCTGGAAGGGAGGGATTTTTTACGAGCATACGCACCGGCTTTGGGCGACTCTGGTCGGTCTGTTGGTGGTGCTCTTGACCCGGTGGTTGGGCGGATTCGAATCGCGGCGTCCGCTGGCTCTCATTGGTGGTGCCGAAGTTCTCGCGGGCATTGCCGTTTTCCTCTTCCGGCCGGAATTGAAAGCCACCGGCCACTTCCTCACCGGCATCGGAGGAGTGGTCCTGATGGCAGCATTGATTTGGACGCGTAATGGGTCCTCCCAGCCTGGACTCTGCAAGATGGGGTGGCTGGCTTTTTTTCTGGTCCAGTTGCAAGGCCTTTTGGGGGGGCTAAGGGTGGTGCTCTTCAAGGATCATATTGGAATCCTGCATGGGACTTTGGCGCAAATCTTTTTTGTCCTCCTCTGTCTGATTGCCGTTCGGACTGGGGGGTGGTGGGAGCAGACGGGGTTGCGGATGCCGCTGGTCGACCCAGTCAATCTGCGCCGCTGGGCCTTCCTGGTCACAGCATTGATCTTTTGCCAGTTGCTACTCGGGGCGTCCATGCGTCACCAACATGCCGGGCTGGCCATTCGTGATTTCCCGCTGGCCTATGGAAAGATTTGGCCTGCCACCGATTCCGAATCGCTGGCCCGCTACAATTCGCAACGGGTCGAAACCACCGTGTCCAATCCCATTACGGCCTTTGAAATCCGGCTGCAAATGGCTCATCGAGCGGGGGCTCTTCTGGTTTTGATTGCCGTGGCAGGTTTTCTCCGGTCGGCGCGGGGCCAAGGGGTTTTCAAGGGTGTTCTGGTGCTGAGCGGATTGGTTTTGCTGCAGGCGACTTTGGGTGCCGCCACCGTCTGGACCAACAAAGCCGCCGATGTGGCGACGGGGCACGTGTTGGTCGGTGCGCTTTCGCTGGTCACCGGCGCGGTGTTGTGTATGATTCTGCCCTGCGGAAGTTTGAGATCACCGCAATCAACCGTCGTGCCCGTTGAATCCGGCCCGGCCCACTAACAGCCATGAAAGCGACCGCAGAAACCCTGAATCAATCGAGTGTCCCGAAAAAGGGATGGGTTTCGGTGTATGCCGATCTGACCAAGGCCCGTTTGACCCTTCTTGTCCTGCTTACGACGCTGGTTGGATTCTACGTCGGGTGGCGGGGGGCGATGAACTACTGGCGGATGCTCAATGCGGTTGTGGGAACGGCTTTGGTTGCCAGTGGAGCTGCCGCCTTGAATCAGTTGTTGGAGCGGGAGCATGATGCGAAAATGCGCCGCACCCGGAACCGGCCACTGCCTTCGGGGCGTTTGCAGCCCACCACCGTGATGGTCTTTGGCGGTGTCAGCTCCTGCGCGGGCCTTGTCTATCTCGCTCTTGCCGTGAACCTGACCACCAGCGTCATCGGGGCGGTTTCCCTGCTCAGTTATTTGTTCATCTATACGCCCTTGAAGCGCATCACCTGGCTGAACACCGCCGTGGGGGCGGTGCCCGGTGCGTTGCCTCCGCTGATGGGGTGGACGGCCGCTCGCGGTGAGTTGTCGGGGGAAGGGTGGGCGCTGTTTGCCATTCTGGCCTTTTGGCAGCTGCCGCACTTCTTTGCGATTGCCTGGATGTATCGCGAGGAGTATGCCAAGGCGGGTTTCGTGATGCTGCCCATGCTGGATCCCGAGGGGCGCCGGACCGGGCGCCAAGCCGTGAGCCACACGCTGGGGTTGTTGCCCGTCAGCCTTTGCCCCTTTCTTTTTCATGTGGCGGGAGCGGTCTATCTGGCCTTGGCCCTGGTGCTCGGGCTGGTTTTTCTTTATTTTGCCGTGCAGTTCGCCCGGGATGTGACGGTTCCGAGGGCGCGGCAGTTGTTTTTTTATTCCATTGTTTACTTGCCGGCCCTGCTCGTCGGAATGGTTCTGGATAAGGTGCAATGAATCGAATCCGGATTGACACCAGCTCTCGGGTTGGGTTCACTTGCCGCTTGTAAATTTGATTTTTAAAGACGCAGTCAGTGAAGTTGGATCAAACCATGGTTACGAAAATGCAGTCAACCACACACGCAACTCCGCACGTCCAGGCAGATCACGGGCATGGGGCTCACCACCATGACGAAGGATTTTGGCGGACCTATGTTTTCTCAATCGACCATAAGGTGATCGGGATACAATACGGCATTACCGCCCTGGCATTCCTCCTTTTCGGGTTTAGCCTGATGTTGATGATGCGTTGGCAAATCGCCCATCCTGGCATCTCCATTCCATTGGCCGGCCCTCTTCTGGAAAAACTGCTCGGCTCCGTTGCTGCCAAGGGCGTCATGTCTCCGGATCTCTACAACTCTTTCGGTGCGATGCACGGCACCATCATGGTGTTTCTTGCCGTGGTGCCGCTCCTAAGCGGGATGTACGGGAATTATCTCGTTCCACTTCAGATCGGAGCCAACGACATGGCTTTTCCCCGCTTGAACATGATGAGTTACCAGTTCTACTTCATCGGCGGGATTGTGATGTTTGCCAGTTTTTTCATTCCCGGCGGCGCAGCACAGGCAGGCTGGACCTCTTACCCTCCTCTCTCTGAAGTCATCCCCACCGACGGCCAGACCTATTGGTTGATTGGGATGGTGTTCCTGATCACCTCATCGCTCTTGGGATCCGCCAACATCATTGCGACCATTGTCCAACTGCGGGCTCCGGGTTTGACTTGGATGCGATTGCCTTTCTTTGTTTGGAGTCAATTTGTCGCCTCCTTCCTGCTCCTGCTGGCATTTCCACCCCTGGAAGCCGCTGGTGTGATGCAATTGATGGACAAAGTGACCGGGTCGAGCATGTTTCTGCCCACTGGTCTTTCAGTGGGTGGCAAGATAGCAAATGTGGCTGGAGGCGGAAATCCGCTGCTCTGGCAGCATCTCTTCTGGTTTCTGGCTCATCCCGAGGTTTATGTGTTGATTCTTCCTGCGCTGGGAATTGTGGCTGAAGTTATCGCCAACAACACCCGCAAGCCGCTTTGGGGGTACAAGTCGCTGGTCTATGGTTCTCTCGGATTGGGCTTTATGTCATTCATTGTCTGGGCCCACCATATGTATTTGACCGGAATGGGCACCACAATTGCCACTTTCTTCCAGACCACCACGATGATCATCTCTATTCCCTCGGTGATCATCCTGACCTGCCTCTTGATGTCCCTCTGGGGCGGTTCAATCCGTTTCAATACTCCGATGCTCTTCGCGCTGGCTTTTCTGCCCATGTTTGGCATTGGGGGCCTGACCGGCCTGCCCCTTGGCTTCAGTGCCAGCGACCTTCACCTGCACGACACCTACTACGTGATCGCCCACTTCCACTATGTGGTGGCGCCGGGAACGATCTTTGCCATCTTTGCCGGCATCTATTTTTGGTTCCCTAAAGCTTCCGGCCGGATGATGAATGAATTCTGGGGAAGGGTCCACTTCTGGCTGTCCCTCATGTTCATGAACCTGATTTTCATGCCGATGTTTGCTCAGGGTCTGGCGGGAATGTCACGCCGGATGTCCGACGGTGGGGTCAACTATTCCGCCTCCTATTTCCAGGCCAACGGAATCGTGGCTGCCGGCGGCTTAAGCAACAACATCATGTATTTGAACAACACCATCCTCTGGGCCGCGGTGGGTTTGGGGCTGGCCCAAATTCCCTTCATCATAAATTTCTTCTACAGCATCTTCAAAGGACCTCGGGTGACCTCAGACAATCCTTGGCAGGCAACCACCTTGGAATGGCAGACGCCCACGCCTCCCGGACATGGCAACTTTTTAACTCCTCCGTCAGTGTATCGCGGACCTTATGAATACAGCGTCCCGGGCCACCCGGTGGACTTTATTGCCCAAGACCAACCTGACAAAGCCAAAGCCTGATTCACATGGAAATCCCTTATACGGTTGAAGCCCGTCCGGACACCGGCGTTTACAACGCCAAACTGGGTGTCTGGTTGTTTCTCGCCTCCGAAGTGATGCTCTTTGGTGGTTTGTTCTCCGCTTATGTTCTTCTGCGCGTGGGCACCCCTCCTGAGCTCTGGCCCCACGGTTGGCTCAACGTCAAGCTGGGCACCCTCAACACGGTGCTCTTGGCTTCCTCGGCCATCACCACCCTGCTGGCCTGGGCGGCTCTGAAGGTCAAGAAATTTAACCACTACCGCATCTATCACGGGCTGACTCTCCTTCTGGCAGTCGCCTTTTTGGTGATCAAGTCCACCGAGTATAACGACAAATTCCATCACTACGAAATCGTCCAGACCGACGGTAAGATTGCCGATGGGCATTTGGTGGAAAAGTCGGCCGATTTCGATCTGGTTAAGAAGACGGGGGAAGTCACCCTTCACCATGTCCGCGTGGTTGAAAAAACTGAGGAATTGGCGGACTTGCGCCATGCCAAGCCTCCCGGCGAGGGCGAGGTCAAAATCGCGGCTGCCAACATCAAGAAGATGCAAAACTATGGTCCCTACCATAATAACTACCTCGGAATCTATTTCACCCTGACCATCCTCCACGCACTGCACATCCTCGGAGGCGCCATCGTCATCGCCTTTCTCTGGGGCCCTGGAAGCAAGATGTGGAAGACCGAGCCCGAGCGGTTCACCAATCGCGTCGAGGTCTCCGGTCTCTTCTGGCATTTCGTGGACCTGGTTTGGATCTTTCTCTTCCCGGTTCTCTACCTGACCTGATTTTATGAGTGAATCCACCGAAGATTTTAAAAATCATACCCGGCGCACCCTTTTCATCTTTGCCTCTGTGCTCTGCGGCACGTTCCTGATGGTCGGGGCATCCTTCGCTCCACTGCGGAACCCCCACATGAACTTGGTCCTTGTCTTGGTCGCCGCCTGCTGCAACGCGTTCATCGTGGCCGGCTTCCTGATGCATCTCTTCTCCGAGAGAAAGATGATCTACACCATGCTGGGTTTCACCGCGTTTTTCACTGTCATGCTCTTTGCCTTGACCTGGATAGCCGAGCATGACGTTCCCCAAGTGCTCGTTCGCTGATTATGTCACTCAAAGCCGTCCATCTTTTCTTTGTCACCGTGCTGACGGGCTTCTCCATCCTGTGCACGGTTTGGAAATTGAAGGATTACTCCGCGCCTCAGGGGAGTGTGGCGGATTTGCTGTTCGCCCTTGGATCCATTCTGGCGGGTGTGGGTGTGGTGGTTTATGGACGTCACTTCTTGAAAAAACTGAAGGACATCAGTTACTTATGAAGTCTCCCATCCGCTTGTTGCAGCAGGGTTCAGCGCTTGCCGCGGTGGCTTTGGTGCTGGATGCCATTGACGCGCAAGCCTGCGCCGCTTGCACCGGGCAATCCGATTCCGCGCTGGCCCAAGGCATGAACTGGGGTATAATGGCCCTTTTAATGGTTATTGGCATCGTGTTGAGTGGTGTCGCCGGTTTCTTTGTTTTCATCTCTAAAAAAAATCGCAACGTCTGACATGGAAAAGTTATTAGGCCTCCCTCCCATTGCCGCCGAAGGCGGTGAATCCGTAGACCAGTTGATCATTTATGTGCACTGGCTCATGATCGCGCTCTTTGTAGGTTGGATAACCTACTTTGGTTTAACCCTCTTTCGCTTCCGGTCGTCGCGCAATCCCAGAGGCGACTATCAAGGCGTAAAGAACCATGCCTCCAGCTATATTGAGGTGGCCGTGGCCGGGGTGGAGGTTTTGCTGCTTGTTTTTGTCGCCTTACCTCTCTGGCGGACCCATGCGAAGGATTTTCCAAAAAAGACGGATTCCACCGTGATCTATGTGGTGGCCCAGCAGTTCGCTTGGAATTTCCGCTACGCAGACAAGGATGGCGAAATCGGCCGGCAGGACATGAAATTTGTCACTTCTGACAATCTTTTCGGGATAGACCCGGCCGACACCTCCCATAAGAATGCTGTTCAGACGCTCAATGAGGTGCATGTTCCCTTGGGCAAACCTGTCATCGCCTACATGAGCTCAAAAGACGTCATTCATGATTTCCGTATCATCGCCATGCGGGTGGCTCAGGATACCATCCCAGGAATGCGAATTCCGGTCCACTTCACTCCAACCAAGGAAGGCCGCTATCAGATCAACTGCGCACAGCTTTGCGGGAACGGGCACGCCAGCATGGCCCAAGGCTTCCTCGTGGTTGAAAGTCCTGAGGAGTTCAAGAAGTGGATGGCTTCCAAGGCGGGTGCGGCCACCTCTTTTGAGTAGGATAGGTTTTTTTTGATTTTTCCCTTGGGTTGACTGCCCTTGTTTTGCAGGGGATTGCGGTTTTTGCGCCTGTTCAAGAAGCTCCAAAGCCAGTCAATATGACAAAACAAAAGCCCGATTTATTCCGGCTTGTCCTCGTGGTTCCGCTCCTAGTCCTCTTTGCATTGGGGCTGGGCTTTTGGCTCAAGCGTTTTCAGTCGGGTCCAAATCCTTCTCATCACCTTCCTGTAGTGGGCAGGGTGGGTGATTTCACACTGACCAATCAAAACAATGCGGCCGTCTCGCTCGTCCAGCTGGAAGGCCATGTCTGGGTGGGGGATATTATTTTCACCCGTTGCGCCGGGCCTTGCCCGAAGATGACCCGTCAGATGCGCGAGCTTCAGGATTCCCTCCCTTCCGCAAGCCAGGCCCGATTCATCACGCTGACCACCGATCCTCAGTTTGATGCGCCTCCGGTGCTGAGGAACTACGCCGCGCGTTTTGGGGCCGACACCAATCGGTGGTGGTTCCTCACAGGAAATCCGGAGCAGATCGCCGGGCTGGCCCGCAATGGTCTCAAGCTTTCCGCCGTTCCTGTTCAGCCTGCCGAACGGCGGTCGGAGTCCGATCTTTTCATTCACAGCACCCTCATGGTGGTGGTGGACAAGCACGTCCGCTTGCGCGGTATCTTTCATACCACTGGCGAGGGCGTCAACTGGGCGGAGGAGAAGCGGAAGCTGCTTTCCGCCATTCAACAACTCGAAGGGGAATTATGACTGTAAGCGATCTGCCTGCCTGCAATGCCACCTTTAACGGACTGGCCGCCGTCTTTCTTGGGTTGGGCTATTTTTTCATCAAACGGGGAAACAAGATTGCCCATCGCAACTGCATGGCCGCGGCGATCTCAAGCTCCGCCCTTTTTCTGGCGGGCTATCTTACTTATCACTTCACCGTCAAGGGAGTCACCAACTTCACCAATCCTGTCTGGTTTAGGCCGGTTTACCTCGCCATCCTTCTGACCCATCTTGTTCTAGCCATTGCCATCCTGCCCCTGATTATCATCACGGTGGTTTTCGCGATTAAGGGCCGGTTCGACTCCCATAAACGCATCGCTCGCTGGACCTGGCCGCTTTGGATGTATGTCTCTGTCACCGGCGTGATCATTTACCTGCTGCTCTATCGGATTTTCCCGCAGGCTTGATTCAGGGCAGTCATCAAGGACCGATCCCAAGTCCGTAAAGTTCAAGCAGGGAGGAGTACGTCCGCTCCGGCCTGGCCATCACACTGTTGGGTGGTGTGGCGGCGTGACTTCATACGGGCCGATGGCCCCGGGTGACTCAAGTGCTCCCGGTCGGAGAAACCCGGCAACATTCGTTTTTGGGGGGCAGTGCGGCGCTGTTGCGGCGTGAGGCTTTGACGGGTTTTTCCCCACTGGCATTTTGCCCGGAAGGTTCTGGTTTCCTGATTACTCGTTAAACGGGGTGTCCGTCATATTCACTAAGAGCTGGATGTCCGGGGCGACCATCCGCTCCAGCCCGCCGCCGGGCAGGGTTTCAATATCCGACTCGGAGGTGCGCATGGCGAGCGGGGGGTGCAGTTCACAGTTTAGACTGGCATCGCAGAGGTTGGATTTGAAGTTGCCGGTGCAAATGCTGAGCGGCTCGCCTATGGTGTCGTTGACCTCCGCCTCGTCGTTCAGTTCCTTTGCCGGGACGCCCAAGATGAGGGCGGCGGTGAGCCAGGCGCTTTCGTCGCTCAGGCGCAGAAGGGCCTTGCCGCTGGCCTTACTGGAGAATACGATTTTGCGGGCTACATGGCGGCCGCTGAGAGGGTCGATAAAGCGGAGTGGTCAACTTTCGAGTTTGAGGTTAAGCATGGTCTGAGAGGTTTTGACCAGCGCCAGCGCCAACGGGGTGCTCATGCCCAGCAGTGGCACACACCCCAGACTGGTCCGCATTAACGCATCTTCCGCCGTGGTGGCGGTGTAATCATCCTCGCATGAGGCGCTTGGATTGGCCGAGCGGAGCAGGCGCTGGGTGTGGACCGGGTCCAGTTCGATTACTTTGCCGATCTGCTCCAGATCGGCGTCATGGCGGGTGACCAGCCGGGTCGGGCGCAAGACATTCTCTGGCAGGGCGTGGAGGCCGTATTTCTTTTCAAGCTCGCGGTGGGTGTCTATTGGTGGGGCGTGGGTTGCCTTTCTTTTGTGCCTGGGGGGGGCGCAACTTGGCGAGTATGGTCTCTCCGGCCATGACGGGCATGGTGACGTCGAGCAGGATGAGGTCGGGTTTTTCGCGTGCGGCGGCGGCCAGGCCTTCCTCGCCATTGGCGGCCTCGAGCAGAACCTTATCGTAAGGGCGCAGAGCCCGTCCGACAATGATGCGGATGGTGCGGCTGTGGTCCACACTGAGGATCTTGAGGGGCACGATGTTTTTGCGCGCGGTCTAATGGGTTTTGAGGTGCACATCCAAAGCGAGGTGCTCGGTGCCGCAGAGAAATAGGAGCTGTTTGCGCTGGACCCCGTGCAGCGGTTCGATCTCGTAAGCGGTTCCGCGGATGATGGCCGGAGTGCTGATGGCGCAGGCCAGCCCCTTGTCGCAGAGGTGTGATCTTAAACCGCCGGCCACCATGTTGGTTAGTTCGCCAATGACATCGTTGACCTCGGCGTCTTGGGTGAGTTCGCCGAGCGGCACTCTCAGGAGGCTTGAGGCTGCGTGCCGGGCAAAGTCGGCGCTCATATGAAGGTAGAGGGCACCGGTGATCTGCTCGCCGCCCAATCCCACCGATACGGTGACACGTTCGGGATAATGGTGCGGGTGACTGAGTGTCGTGGGAATAGTTTCGAGGGAGAGCATGGTTGCGAAAACCTCTTGAAGGTGCTGCTGAAGGTGGAGTTGCATGTCCTGATGCGGGGTGGTGGGGGTGGTGATCATGGAGGGGGGGTGGGCTGGAGCCGGGTGGCTTGAACTGGTAAGCTGAGCGCCATTGCTGCGCCGGGTGGAGACGGCGCAAATCAGGGCTGCGGGGATTTCGCAGAGTGGCAGGATTTGATCCGCAACGCTCAGTTCAATCGCGGCTCGGGGCACGCCGTAAACGACGCTGCTGCTTTCATCGTGGGCGATTGTCCGGGTGCCGGCTGTCTTGAGCCCTTGCATGCCCAGCGCGCCATCAGTGCCCATCCGGGTCAGGAGTGGGGCGACGGCATTGGGTTGGGCGCAGGAGGCTGCGGAGTCGAGGAGGACATCCACGGCCGGGCGCACAAAGTGTTGCAGGGGGCTTTGGTTTAGCAGGACCTGATAGCCGATGCCGTTCCAAAGGGCTTTCATGTGGAAATCCCCCGGCGCCACCAGCGCGATGCCGGCGGGGGCTGGCGCAAAGCGCGAGAGACCGAGGTTCATGCGCGCCAGAGCCGCTCCTTCAATCCGGCTGGCCAGAGGCATCTCGATGTCGAGCGTGAGCACGTCTGGATTAAGGCCTAGGATTTTGTCGCGGGCTTTGTAAGGACTTCCGGCGGTGCCGACGACCTCGATTTCCGGATCCTGTGCCAGCGCGTGGCTGAGCGCGCGGCGGACCAGTGCGGGATCGCCCGCGATCAGAACTCTGTTTTTTTTTCGTCGGGGTCATTAGAAGTTCATAAAGTGCTCGGCCTTTTTGGCGGAGTCGTGCACTGAGATCATGAGGTTTTGCAGGGTTTCCGGAGTGATCTCCAGCGCCTTCATCGCCCCGGCATCAATCCGGAAAGCGAACCCCTCCCAGCCGATCGTTGAGCCGATCAGGTGGGAGAGGCAGTTGGCCGTATGGGTGAGCAGGGAGAGTTGGGGGTTGGGATGGCTGACGGGTTGGTGATGGTGGGCGACGCCTTCGATGAGTTCTTCGGGTAGCCGCCAGGACTGGAGCAGGCAGGCCCCCACCTCGGCGTGATCCGTCCCGAGAATCTCTTTTTCCGCTTCGGTGCGGGTTAATCCATCCTCCGTGACCCTTGCTCTGACCGCATTCATAATCTCTGGTGTCAGCACGTGGCTGAAGACCAGTTTGCCGATATCGTGCAGGAGGCCTGCGGTGAAAGCCACAGGGGCTTCGAGGTCGAAGGGCAGCCCGCGTTTTACGAGGGTTTCGGCTGCCAATGCGGCTTGCAAGGAATGGGACCAGAGTTGGCGGGCTTCAGCGCTATAGCCGGGCGGGGGGGTGCTCATCACTCCGTCAAAAGCCAGACTCCAAACCACGTTTAAAATCTGGTGGTGCCCCAGGATAAGCACGGCCTGATCCACGGAGGCCACCGGTTTCTGAAGGCCGAAGTAGGGGGAGTTGCAGGACTTGAGCAGCTTGGCGGTCAGGAGGGTGTCGTAGCGCAGGACTTCGATCACCTCCTCATTGCTGACGGCCGGTTGGTCGAGCAGGTTTACCAGCTTGATAGCTGCCTGGGAGATGGCAGGCAGGGTTTTGACTTTCTTGACCAGTTCGGAGGCGGTCATAACGGGTAGGCTGGGGTGTCGAGGCTTTGAATTATCACCACGCCGGAGGTCAGGCTCAAGCGGAGGGTGCGGCAGGCCGCGCCTCCGACGTCAGCGGCGTGGACGGAGAAACCGTTACGGTCGAGCAGGGATGGGATGGCGTGATGGTTGCGTTGGCCGGCGATCTTAACCCCAAGCTGCGAGCGGGGGGCACCCAAGTTATAGATCGCGTGAAAAAGGCGGGGTAGGCCGGTGCCGACGAACATGTGTGGGTGCACGGCGGCTTTCACGGGATCAATCGAGGAGTCGGGCGGCATCACATGCAGGAGACCGCCTCTCCGGTGTTGAGGGTCGCAGAGCATGATTTCCAGACAGGTGCCCGGCGAATAGTTGGCCAGATCATCTTTGGCGTTGTAGCTGACGATCATATTGGCCACGCGGATCACTTAGGTTTTCCTGGGGGCCTGGACGACCCATTGTTTGGAGGGTGACATTCATTCAATCAAACCCGTTGCGGTGAAGGACGGTGGCCCTAGGGGCCGGGCGGCCGGCGAGGCTGCCCAAGCCTAGGTCGACTGAGCGCGCGGAAACTTGAATGAAATGTGGCCGAGCCATCGGGCCGGGTGCCGTCGGCAGCGCGCACGGGGCGTTCCGGGTGTTCAGTCGTGTCAGCTCGGTCTTGTAATTCATAGGAGTGAGAATTGACATTGTCCGTGGCCCCGTTAGCTTGGATCTTGCAACCCCCCAAAAAAAGGGACGCACAACCGAACTGTGGCTGAAAAAGACGACTATTTGGTGGACATGCTGGTGGATCTGGGCTTTGTCACCGCCGAGCAGGTGACCCATCTCCGAGCGGAGGCTCAGGCCTCTGCCGTTGGAGTTGTGGATCTCATGGTGGCCAATCATGTGATCCGCCCGGCCGATGTGACTCAAGCCAAAGCGGCCCACTTCGGTGCCGAGGTGGTTAATCTGGGGGAAATGCGGATTGAAGACGACGTGATCGCGGCTATTCCCCGGCACATTGCCAAGAAATATCGCGTCGTGCCCATTTTCAAGCACGAAAATACCATCACCGTTGCCTTGGCCGATCCCTCGGATCTGGACACCATCGACAGCCTGACTCATTTGCTGCGGGCGGACATTGTGCATCAGGTCGCCTCGGAGGCGGACATTGAAAGCGCCTTGAACACCTATTACGGTGGCGACAAGGGGAACGTTGCCGCCGATGACAAATTTAAGGATGTCATTCAACAGCTGACTGAGGAGCATGTCTTGGCTGTTGCCGACGAGGCTGTTGAGGTGGAGGCGGACGCACCTCTGATTAAGCTGGTCAATCAGATCATCATTGATGCGTTCAAATTGCGCGCCTCGGACATCCATCTGGAACCGTTGGCCAAAACTTTCCGCCTGCGCTATCGCATCGACGGGGTGATGCAGGAGATGAAAGCGCCCCCCAAGCGTTTGCAGGCCGCCATTATTGCCCGGCTCAAGATCCAGTCCAACATGTCGATTGCCGAGCATCGTATCCCCCAGGACGGCCGCATTCAGACCAAGGTTGGAAACAAACTGATTGATTTGCGCGTGTCTTGTTTGCCGACCAACCACGGCGAGAGCGTCGTGATGCGTATTTTGGACAAGGAAGGATTGAAGCTCGGCTTGCCCGAACTGGGCTTTTTCACCGACGACCAGCAGACCTTCGAACGCTTGATCGGGATGCCCGACGGCATCTTGCTTGTCACCGGTCCGACGGGCAGCGGCAAAACCACCACGCTCTATTCCTGCCTTCATTTCATCAATCGTCCGGACCGTAAAATCATTACGGTGGAGGATCCGGTTGAATACATACTGGGTGGCATCAATCAGGTGCAGGTCAGCGAGACTGTCGGTCTGACCTTTGGCGGGGCATTGCGCGCTATCCTTCGTCAGGCGCCCAACGTGGTGATGATCGGTGAAATCCGTGATCTTGAAACGGCTTCCATAGCGATCAACGCATCGCTGACGGGGCATCTGGTGTTCTCGACTCTGCACACGAACGACGCGCCTGGAGCGGTGACGCGTTTGATCGACATTGGCGTCAAGCCCTTCCTTGTGGCTTCGTCGACCCGGGGTTTGATGGCGCAGCGGTTGGTGCGCAAGGTCTGCCGCAAGTGTGCGGCGCCAAGCCTGCCGACTGAGGCGGAGTTGCGGGCGTTGAATCTGGATCCAGCCACCCTGAAGAACGCGAATTTCCAAAAGGGCAAGGGCTGCTCGGAGTGTTCCGGAACGGGTTGCCGCGGGCGCTTCGGCATTTTTGAGATTTTTGTGATTGATGACGAGGCCCGCCGCCTGATTTACGAAAAGGTGCCATCCTCAGTTCTTCGGGCCCGGGCCCGGGAGATGGGCATGAGAACGCTTCGCGAGGATGGCATCCGCAAGGTGGTGGCCGGCTTGACCACCCCCGAGGAGGTCATCCGGGCCACGGTGGGGGATGTGGACTGAGCTGGGCGGGGGTGGGACAGAGACCCGCCTGCCAATCTTGAACCAACCATTTTTATAAGGAATTTCTAGCATGTCTTATCAGATGTCCGATCTGCTGCAGTTGATGGTCTCCGAGGGTGCGGCCGATTTGCATATTCGCGTGGGCACGCCGCCTACCATCCGGGTGCACGGCATTTTGCACCGAGTCGAGGGGCCGTCCCTCAAGCCCGAAGACACCGAGGAATTGATGCGCAGCATCACCTCCGAAGATCATATCCAGCATGTGCGTGAGCGGGGCGGGGCGGATTTCGCTTTTGCCTTCGGTGAGGCGGCCCGTTTCCGCGTGAGCGTTTTCAAGGAGAAAGGTAATTTCGGCCTGGTGCTGCGCCAGATCCCGAGCAAATTGCTCACCATGGAGCAGATCGGCATCCCCCCGTCCGTCAAGGAACTGTTGCTCAAGCCCCGGGGATTGATTCTGGTGACCGGTCCGACCGGTTCTGGCAAGACAACCACCCTTGCCTCGCTGCTCAACATCGTCAACGAAGAGCGCGACGAGGTCCATCTCATCACCATCGAGGATCCGATCGAGTATTATCACAAGCACAAGAAGGCCTTAATCACCCAGCGCGAGATTGGGGTGGACGTGCCGAATTTTGCCGAGGCCCTGCGCCGCGCACTCCGGCAGGATCCCGACATGATTCTGGTGGGTGAAATGCGCGATTTGGAGACGATCGAGGCGGCGATAACGGCGGCGGAAACGGGGCACTTGGTTTTCGGCACACTGCACACCACCGGGGCGGCCAAAACCATCGACCGCTTGGTCAATGCTTTCCCGGTCAACCAGCAGGAGATGATCCGTATCCAGCTCTCCACCGTGCTGCAAGCGGTGATTTCCCAGCTGCTCATTCCCCGGATTGACAAGCCGGGCCGGGTTGCCGCCTTTGAGATCATGGTCAACACGCCCTCAGTTGCCGCGCTGATCCGCGACAACAAGACATTTCGAATCCAGTCGGACATTCAGACTGGGGCCAAGTGGGGGATGGTGACGCTGGACTCGTTTTTGATGGAGAAATACATGGCGGGGATGATTGCCCGCGAGGAAGTGGTCAACAAGGCGCAGGATCCTACGACGATTTTGGCTAAGCTGCAGGAACTTGAGCTGGCTCAGGCCACGGGTGCCAATGCCAAAGGCGGCAAAAAATAACGGAAGTTTATGGCCGAAGAAATATCCAGTCCGTTGCTGTCCCTGATCCGAGAACAGGGCCTGATTGACGACCTCCAATACGAGGAGGTCGCGGGCGAAAACAAACGAGCCGGCACCCCGGTCTTCCAAGTCCTCCAAGACTTTGGAATCATGGATCTGGATGCGATCCTGCACGTGATCGCCAACTACCTCAGCAGCGAGGTGGTTTCTCTGGGGGACGTTGAATTCACCCCGGCCCTGCTCAAATCCATACCGGGCAGTAGCGTTCGCATGTATCGCTGCGTGCCGGTGGAGGTGACCCCCGCCGGGTTGCGGGTGGCTTTTGAGGAGCCCCTCAATCCGGCCCGTATCGACGAGTTGTCTTTCATCGTCAAAAAGGACATCCAGCCCGTGGTCGCCAATCCGGCGGACATCTCCAAGCTCATCGAGAAACATTACGGCCAGAACACCGGCGACAATGTTTCCGAGATTCTCAAGCAGCTAGGAGAGGATCAGGATATTGCCAAGGAAGTGCAAATGGTGGAGGAGAAGGACGATGCGGCGATCATGGCGGAGCTGGCTGATGCGGCGCCGATCGTGCGTTTTGTCAATCTGGTGATTTTACAGGCGGTGCAGGACCGGGCCAGCGACATTCATTTCGAGCCCTTTGAGACCGAGTTTCGCATCCGGTACCGCGTGGACGGAGCGCTTTACGAGATGTCACCGCCCCCCAAGCACCTGGCTTTACCGGTGGTCTCGCGCATCAAGGTGATGGCCAACCTGAACATCTCCGAGCGCCGCCTGCCCCAGGACGGCCGCATCAGTATTCCCCTGGGCAGCCGGCAGGTCGATCTGCGCGTGTCCACCCTCCCGACGGCCTTTGGCGAGTCGGTGGTGTTGCGCGTGCTGGACCGTTCGGCCGTGAGTCTGGATCTGGAGACCTTGGGCTTGCCCAAATACGCCTACGACTACATCAGCGACGCCATCATGCGGCCCAACGGCATTTTCGTCGTCACCGGTCCGACAGGCAGCGGCAAAACCACCACGCTCTATTCTTGCCTGCGTCGGGTCAACACCATCGATTCCAAGCTCCTGACCGCGGAAGACCCGGTCGAGTTCGACATTGAAGGCATCATGCAGGTGGCGATCAATGAGGCGTTGGGCATGACTTTCAGCAAAGCGCTGCGGTCCTTTTTGCGGCAGGACCCGGACATTATCATGGTGGGTGAAATGCGCGATATCGAGACGGCGCAGATTTCCATTCAGGCTTCGCTCACCGGGCATCTGGTGTTGAGCACGCTGCACACCAACGATTCCCCCGGGGCGGTCACGCGCCTGGTGGACATGGGCGTGGAGCCGTTTCTGATTTCCTCTACGCTTATGGGTGTGCTGGGCCAGCGTCTGGTGCGCAAGGTTTGCAAGAATTGCCGCACCCCCTTTGAGCCTACGGAGACCCAGCTCAGCCTGCTGAATCTCTCCCCGCATGATCTGGGCGACAAAATGTTTTATTATGGCCGCGGTTGCTCCACCTGCAACGACACCGGATACAAGGGCCGCAAAGGCATCTATGAACTCCTGGTGATCAGCGACGTCATCCGCACCCTCATCAACGAGCGGGCCCCGACCATCGTGGTGCGTCAGAAGGCCGTTGAATTGGGCATGGTCACCCTGCGCGAGGACGGCCTTCACAGCATTTTTGAAGGCGAGACCACCATCGAAGAAGTCGTCAAATACACCTGAGCCAAGTAACAGTCATGCCAAAGTTTAGCTATGTAGCGATGGATCAGAAGGGCAAGGAGGTCAAAGGCGTCCTTGAGGTGGCCACCCAGAATGAGGCCATCAACCGCATCAAAGAGATGCAGCTCTTTCCGACCAAGATTGTCGCTGTCGACAAGCCCAAGGAAAAGGGGGCTGACAAGAAGGCCAAGCCCGCAGCGAAGAAGAAGGGGGGCGGCATTAACATCAAAATCCCCGGCTTCGGCGGCGGTGTTAAGTCCAAGGTCCTCACGACGTTCACGCGCCAGTTGGCCACTCTGGTGGAGGCGGGTTTGCCCCTGCTGCGCGGATTGCGCGTTCTGGAAAAACAGGAGCGGCATCCCAATTTGAAACGGATTATCGGCGAACTGGCCCTCTCCATCGAGGGCGGCAGCACCTTTTCCGAAGGTTTGGCCCAACACCCCAAGGTCTTCGATCGTCTCTTCGTGAACATGGTCAAGGCGGGCGAGCTGGGCGGCGTGCTCGAGGTCGTTCTGGCCCGGCTTTCCGAATTCATGGAGAAGGCCCAGAAAATCAAAGGCAAAGTGGTCGCAGCCATGTTTTATCCCGTGGCCGTCTTGCTGGTGGCCATCGTCATCTTGGGCGTCCTCCTGACCCTGGTCATCCCCAAATTCCGCGAGGTGTTTGCCGGCCTTGGCGAGGGCCGGCCTCTGCCGGCTTTCACCACCTTTGTCATGGACATAAGCGATGCCGTCAAGAACCACGTCATATTAGTACTCATCGGCGCGGTGGTCTTTTATATCCTGTTCATCCTGTTTGGCAAAACCAAGTTCGGCCGGGCCGTCATTGACAAGATGAAGCTGAAGCTTCCCGTGTTCGGCCCCGTCATCAGCAAGGTGGCCATCTCCCGCTTCGCCCGCACCTTGGGGACGCTGGTCAGCAGCGGCGTCCCCATTCTTCAGGCATTGAACATCGTCAAGGAAACCGCCGGCAACGTCATCGTCGCCAAGGCCGTGATGATGGTGCATGACAGCGTGAAAGAGGGTGAAACCATCACCGCTCCGCTGGAGGCTTCCGGCGTGTTTCCTCCGATGGTCATCAGCATGGTGGACGTGGGCGAGCAGACCGGCGCGCTGCCGGAGATGCTTCTGAAAATTGCCGATAATTTCGACGAGGAAGTGGACAATGCCGTGGCCGCTATGACCTCCCTGCTCGAACCCATCATGATCGTATTTCTGGCCGTCATCGTGGGCAGCATTGTGATCGCCATGTTCCTTCCGCTCATCGACCTGATGAACACCATGGGTGGGGATGGGGGCGGGGGTAAAGGTGGCAAGGAATAGTTCCACCATCGACTCCGACCGGCCACCGTTTTTCATGGTGGCCGGTTTTTTTTCAGATGTTCCTTCGCCAAACGATGAGCGTTTTTTCCAGTGCGATCGGTGAGGCGAAGGCGTGCAGAAGGTTGTTTCCTTTGGTTTTGGCTCCTTCGGGTTCGGTTGGTGTGGGAGGGGCGGGGTGGAGCGGGTCCGGATTTATACCCGGCTTTTTTCAAAAACATTGACACGGCTGTATGGGCCTTGTAAATACATTGTAAGGACATCGGGATGGTGAATGAATCACAGTTTGGCAGCTTATGGAGTTTGAGTGGAATCAGCCGCCGTTCAATTTGGAGAGTTCTTTGACGCAGCGCGAGGTGGAAGAATCGTTTGAGGATCCGTTTGCGGTGCGGGTGATGCCCGATTCCCCCCGCTTCGTCCTGCAAGCCCGGTTTTTCAATCTGGGCATGTCTGCAGGCGGGGTGGGTGTGTTCTGTGTCTACCGCACCAACGGCAAGCAGATCCGGGTTGTTTTCGCCCGGCCGTTTCAGCCCGAGGAACGTTTTTTTTATCAGCGCAAAGTGGATCAGACTTTGGCCTGAGCCCCGGGCGAAACCCCGGAGGTGAACCGGACGAGTCCCCGTAAAAACAGCAGCCATGCAAGCGATTTCCAATTGGGAAGAGGTGCCGATCTTCGACAGCGAGGAGTCGGAAGCGGATTTCTGGGCGGAAAACCGCCCGCATTTGCGCCTGCTCGAAACCTCCATGGCCAACGCCGCCGAGTCGGCCGAATCGGTGACCATCACCCTGCGGATCGATCCGCGGATGCTGGCCCGGATCAAAAGGCTGGCGCGCTCGCGGTATTTGAATTACCAAAGCATGATCAAACAGTGGTTGAGCGAACGCATGGAACAGGAATTGAGAGAACGATGAAAACGAACGCCCGAAAACAACCCGCAGCAATCCAGCCCCGCAGCCCGATAGGGCAGGGGGTGACTGC
>Ga0209829_10000286_pt1 | contig 47161 bp, 21 predicted proteins | sample C_140205_EF_Meta_FD_187311 | JGI IMG/M metagenome (GOLD analysis project Ga0209829, IMG submission 187311) | Freshwater microbial communities from Lake Croche, Canada to study carbon cycling - C_140205_EF_MetaG (SPAdes) (version 2) | ecosystem: Environmental > Aquatic > Freshwater > Lake...
GCCGCATTGATGCGCAATGAACCAACTCAACGTGAGCCTACAACATTCTATCACTACGTTGGCCGCCAAAGGCTGGTCGGCACGCAAAATCGCCCGCGAACTGGGTGTGCATCGCGAAACCGTGGGCCGCTATTTGCAGCCGACGACCTCGAAGTCAAAACCGGCCAATCCGCCCATCGGCTCTGAGGCTGCTTCGGTTTCAAAACCGGCCAATGTGCCCCCCGGTCCAATGCGGGGCGAGCCAGCCAATGTGCCCCGCTGTCCGCTGTGATCGAGCAGGGTTTGCTGGCGGGGCTTTCGGCTCAACGCATCTATCAGGACCTGGTCGCCGGGCACGCGTTTACCGGTGGGTATGATGCGGTCAAACGCTTCATGCGCCGACTGGCGCTCCGGACGTAGCCGCCCTTTCGCCGGCTGCAATTCCATCAGCGCGGTAGTGGTATCTTTCACCAAAGCACGGATTTTCAAAAGATCCAGCGGTTTTGCTCCGTGGTTGTACGGATGATCTGCCGACCATTGTATTAAACGTGAAAAACCCGTGGCATAAAAGAAGGTGCGTGCGGCAAATTTACTGGCATTTTTGAATTTGCGGTTGGTGTCGCTCACCTGGGAAAAGAGGCTCCCGATTTGCTACCATTCGACAGCCCGATAAAAACGGGTTGGCTGGTTTGTCTGGTCGGAATCTTCAATCAGAATTGATCCTGTCGCTGGCGGATTGGTTAGAATAGGGGTCCAGTCCAAGAGATTGCTGGACGCCAGAATCACGATAGGCCCGTGACCGGACAAATTCGCCAACTGCCAGGCCGTGGTGGTCGGTGTCAGGTTCACAGCGTTGCTGAATCGGGGTGTTGAGCGCAGCACGCTTAGAACGGCAGACAGATTTGTGATGGCACCGAAGGTGTTGGTGACAACACAGGCGTAGTTGCCAGCGGCTGTAAGTGGAAGATTTACGAGCCTGAGAAACGGATTAGTGGCACCCTGCAGATTCGTTCCGTTGAATTGCCATTGGTAAGTCATAGGCCACGCCCCGACCACCCCTGCGATGAGAGTCAAGGAAGAGGCGCTGGCCACGGATTGGTTCGGAAATCGTGCAGGTTCCCAAGGCTCCCCGTTGTTAAGCAAGGCAAGGGTATGGAATCCGCCGGCTGATATCTGAGTTATGTTGGTCAATCCTGCCGGTAGGACCGTCTGTCCTGTTGAATTGAATCCCCACATGGCGAGCGCGCCGTCTGCCTGCAGCGCCAGGGTGTGCGCTGCTCCGGCCGAGATAGCGACCACGTTGCTCAATCCTGCTGGAACGGACGATTGGCCATAGGAGTTTGCGCCCCAGGCGACAACGGTTCCGTCCCCTTTCAATGCGAGGCTGTTCGAGCCGCCTGCGGCAATCGCCACCACGCCGGTCAGCCCCAACGGCACATTGGTCTGGCCAGATGCGTTCCAGCCCCAGGCCACCACGGATCCGTTTGTCCTCAGGGCGAGGCTGTGATATCCCCCGGCGGCAATCCGGACCACTCCGGTCAAATTTGTCGGTGGCAGACTTTGTCCAAAGTGAGGAGGCAGGATAAACGGACTTGTGCCCGCTCCCCAGGCGATCACAGTGCCATCATTTTTCAATGCTAGGCTATGATACCATCCGGCGGCGATGGCGGAGACATTTGTTGCTGTGGAGGGAGCTGAAGTTTGGCCATATGTCGACTGTCCCCATGCGCTCAATGTGGTGTTACTACGCAGTGCGAGGCTATGATAAAGCCCGGCAGCTATTGAGGCAGTATTGGTGAGGGTTGGGGGAATGTTGGTTTGGCCGTAGGTGTTGTTTCCCCAGACCGTCACCCTGCCATTGGCGCGCAAGGCCAGGCTGTGGAAGCCGCCGCCAGCTGCAGCAACAGCGTTACTCAATCCTTGAGGCACCACACTTTGCCCTCCCCACGGAACGACTTGAGACACCACTATCTGGGCGTTGGCGCTTGTTATGGCACCACCTGTGTTGGTTACCACCACGGTGTAGTTTCCGCTGTTCGAGAACTGCAGGTTGACCAGAGTCAGCGAGGGGTTTGTTGCGTTCAGGAGATTCGTTCCATTCAAACGCCACTGATAGGCCAACGGGGTGGGTGCTGCAGCATTTACTCGCAATGTGGCACTTGACCCCGGCCATGCCAGGGGCGCAAACGGCTGGGTCAACAGAGTCGGTGGTGGCGAGGTCACAGTCAGTGTGGCGAGAGCACTGTTGGTGAAGCCATAAGGATTGCTGACCACCACCCTGTAAGTTCCGGCCTGGTTGGTTTGTAGGTTGGCAAGGGGCAGAGAGGAATTGGTGCCCTCGTTAAGCGGGGACTCATTGAAGAACCACCGGTAGTCCAGTGGAGGGGTTCCTGCAGCAGTCACGCTGAAAGTCACATTGCTGCTGATTGCTCCGGATTGGCTGATCGGGGAAGCTAGTAGTAATGGAGACGTTGCACCGGGAAGAAAAGAAACCTGATCCAGCCATCCAATGTTCCACCCTGCAAATGGGTAGGTATTCGTGTATGTCCACTGGAGTGTCTGGGAGCCGGAGCCGAGATAGCACGTCTGCTCCACCCATGTGTAGCTCGAACTACCCAGCTGGGCCTGCATCTTGCCATTTGCGTAGAGTCCAAGGCTTACGGGATAGAGCGAATTCACAATGGTGGTATACCACCAAAATTTGAGCGTTCCTGGTCCTGTGACCACTGTCTGGAGTGTCGACTTTTGTTGGCTGCCCACAACATCGCCAACCTGAGCCGATGCTTCACGATCGCGTGAGGGGTTGGTGGTGATAAACCATGGCAGATCCCCGCTGGTGGTCCAACTCAATTCCGGTGCATTTAAAGCCTCCTTGAATCCGAGGACGTCGAGATGTCCTCCCGGACTTTCCACCACTCCGTAGGCATTGCTGACCACCGCGCGATAGTCTCCCTGCTGCTCTGTCTGGAGGTTGGTCAGTGTTAGAGAAGCATTCGTTGCTCCATCCAGATTGATGCCGTTGAATTGCCATTGATACGCCAGTGGGAGCGAGCCTGAAGCTGTCACATGGAAGATGGCCGACAGCCCAAGCCAGCTAGTTTGATTCGTGGGCGGGGTCAAAACCAATGGAGGCGACAGTAATGTCTTCAAATAAGCATTGGAACTGATCGCCGAGCCCGAGGCATCTGAGACTACCACCCCATAGAACCCCATGTCGGAAGGCTGGGCATTGATGATTTTCAAAATGGAATTCGTTTCACCGTTCAGAACTTGAAGTCCTCGTTTCCATTGGTATCTCAACGGAGGGTTTCCTACAGCACCAATGCTGAAGATTGCGTCCTGACCGCTATGAACAATGCGGTTCAACGGCTGCTGCACGATCACCACCTTTCCATTCCCTACCAGCGCTAGGCTATGCTGCCCGCCTGCAGCGATTCCAATCACCTTGCTCAGGTTGGTCGGGACGTCTGACATGCCAACATTGTTATCTCCCCAAGCGACTACGGTGCCATCGTCTTTTAAGGCGAGGCTATGATTCGAAAAGGCGGCAATCGCCGTTACATTGCTCAACCCGGGGGGCGGCGTGGCTTGGTAGCTGGTGTTCCATCCGAACCCCACAACCATGCCATCGGCTGTCAGCGCCAGACCGTGCTCATAACCGGATGCAATCGCAACGACGTTGCTCAGGTTTTCTGTGACTGAATTGTTCATAGAGCCCCAGACCGTTAACGTTCCATTGTTTTTGAGGGCCATGCTGTAGTAGTTGCCGGCAGCCACAGCCAACACATTGCTAAGCCCAGAAGGTATGGCTGTCTGGCCGCTGCTTCCGAGTCCCCAGGCCACTAGAGTGCCGTCCGCCTTGAGTGCCAGGCTATGCTGTGTCCCTGCGGCGATTGCCACCACGTTGGTTAGATCCGGCGGGACATTGGTTTGGCCATACGAGTTATCCCCCCAGGTGAGCACGGTGCCATCGCTTTTCAGAGCCATGGCGAACTCCACTCCTGCCGCGATGGCTGTCACGTTACTTATAGCGCCAGAGCCAATGGGTAGATCGCCCCAGGCTGCAAGAGAGGCGTTCGTTCTCAAGGCCAGGCTGAATCGGTAACCTGCAGCCAGTGCTGAAATGCCACCGAGTCCTCCAGGAGCGGTGGCTTGTCCGTAGAGATTCCATCCCCAGCCGGCAACGCCTATCCCCGACTGAGAAAAACCCGTCACGATCGAACACCACAGAAGTAATAGAAACAGAAAGAGCTTGTTGCCGGAGATTGGTAGCTTGTGGGGCATGTTCTATTTTTAATTTTTTAGTTTTATGTCAAGTAATAACCAGTTGCCCGGTTCGGATACATGATTCGGCTAAAGGCTGTGTTTTTAATCCGTGAATTGCCAGCGCGTCTCGAGTAGAAGTCAACCTCCCTTGGACGGGGGCTTTAGATCGTTGGATACAGCTCCGGTTGCGGGCGCGATGGGCGCCCCAGCCCAAAGGCCTGGGGGCGCCTGAAGGCGGGGTGGATTATTGGGAGGAAGTCGATTCGAGATAGGCGATGAGCGAGGCCAGTTCGGCGGGGGTGATGTTTGCCACCAGTCCCTCGGGCATGATGGATTTGTCCCGTTTCTGCCGCACGGCGATATCTGATTTCTCCAGCACAGTGGAAGGGCCGGCAATACTGCGAACTTCCACGGAGTCGCCGCCTTCCTTGACGACGAAGCCTTCCAGTTCCTCGTTGTTTTTCATGCGGAAATATTGGGATTCAAAGCCTTGGGCGATCTTTGCGCTGGGTTTAAGGATTGATTCGCACAACTCCGCACGGGAGTAACGCTTGGCAATGCCGCCGAGCATCGGGCCTTTGGGCGGGTCTTTGGGGGAGACCGTATGGCAAACGATGCAGCCCTGCTTGAGAAAGAGTTGGGCGCCGGCCGTCGCATCGCCCCGGGTAACGAGAACACTTTTGATGGTGTCCTCGTAGCTGAGGGCCCCGATCAATTTTCCTGCTGTTGCGCTGCCGCCCAGTTGGGCGAGAGCGGTTTGGGCGGCGTGGGCCACCGCAGAATCGGGGTTGGTTGATTGTTGATGCACTTGGGGTTCCAGTTGGGTTGCGCGACTGCGGCCAATCACTTCAAGCAGCGTGACGGCCTGCTGCGGGTTTTGCCACAACCCGTTGAGGACGGACTGGACGGAGTTTTTGGGCTTTTCCTCCTTGATGACCGTGCTGGTGAGGATGTTCACCAGCACGGTGGCGCCCAGCGTGCGGCGGTTGGGGTCGGGATCGCGGGCCAGTTTGGCGAAGTGACTGATCTGATGTGTATGGCGTGAGTCCCGGGTGAACTCCTCCCACACGCCGCGCAATGCTCCTTGCTGGTCCGCCGAGGCCAAAGGCACAAAGGCGTCGATGGCGATGGTGAAATGCTTTTCCGTAAGGGTGCTGAGCATTCGCAGCGCCCGGGCCCGCAGCTCGGGCTGCTCCGTCGGGGAGGTGGCGATGGTGCTCAGGGCCTTGAGGAGATCCTCCGGCATGGGGGCCTTGGGCGAAAGGAGGGGTTCGATGGCATCCAGACGGGAGCGGGTATCTTGGCCGGCCTTGGTTAACAACACCTGGGAGAGGCCGGGGAAGGAGATTTTGTTGCGCAGCAGGGCGGTGACACAGGCCTTGGCTTCAGCGCCCTGAGCCGACTCGAGTGTCAGTTTGAGGGCTGATTCGATCCTGTCGCTTTCGGTCCAGCGTTCCGGTTTATAGATCGGGCCGCTGGTGTCCGGGCGCGTGCCCCACCACATATTGGGATTGCTGTAGGGTGCCTCCTGTTGGTCGAGCCGGGCCAGGGTGCGATAGATGCCCTGGCGCAAATTGACGTCCGGCGTGGCCAGCCGTTTGAGCAACCCGTCGATCACGGCCGGGTCATAGAGGGATTGAAGCACCCGCAGCGCACCGGGCTGAAGCGCGGCATCAGGTCCGTCCAATGCCTTTAGGCACACATCGGAAGCCTTGAGCCAGCGAAGCGATTGGACGGCGATATGGGCCACGGTGTAATCGGAATCCGCCGTGCACCGCAAGAGGGCTGGTGCAGCCTCGGTTTTGCCCAAATGCCCCAGTGCTGTCACGGCTTGCAGGCGGACTCGCGGGTTCGGGTCTTCGAGCGCCTTGAGCAGCGGCCGGGCGGGCACATGATCCGCCATTCGCGAATCGTCCCCGAGAGCCTTGAGGATGTATTCCCGGAGATCGTCGCGCTTGAGGAATTTGATCAGGGCAGGGTGCGATTTGGCGCCTTGCAACTGTTTAAGGGTATAAATGGCTGCGACTTGGGCTCCGAGATTGGTATGGGTGGCGATGATCTGTTGGATGCCGGCAACCACCCGGGTTTTGAGCGGGCGGACCAGCAGTTCCCGCTGCGCCGCCTGACGCCAGACCGCGCTGCTGGAGCGGAGGGTGGTCACCAGCTGGGAGTCGGAAAGTCTTTTGAAGTCGGGAACTGCCACGGGCTTGCTGTCTTTGGGAGTGAGCTGGATGATGTAACCCACATTCGGTCCGGCGTAGGTGAAGGTGGCCCCGTCCCAACTGGCGGCGTAAAGGTGGCCGGCCCCATCGGTCTCCAGATCCGTTGCCCGGGTCATGGTCATGAACTGTTTCGTGTCGGCTTTGTAGGTTGCGCCGGTGGCCGTGAGCGGGTGCAGATCGATCTCGCTGCGACCCCACTCGACGGAGTAGAAGCCGCGAGCCCATTGTTTGGGAAGCACAGGTTCGTCCAGATAGAGCGAACCGACCGGCGAACCGCCGCCGAAGTCAATCATGGTCGGAATGGTTTCATCCGCGAAGTTGCGAAACAGCGTCGGATAACCCATCTGGGCCCCGAACGGATTGAAACTAAGCCGGTCGTTCCAGTCGTCCCCGTCATTGGTGTTGTCGCGGGTGAAGAGTTCCATGGTCGGGCTGATGGCGACCGAAAGGAGGTTGCGGGTGCCGCGCACGGCCATCTCCATGCCGGTGCCGTCGGGGCGCACCCGCAGGATGCCTCCTCCGCGCAGCTCGAAAGCACGTCCGTCTTTTCCCGTCGCCTTCACCGCGCCGTAGTCTCCGCAGGCCACGTATATCCAGCCATCAATCCCCAGCCGGATACCGTTGATGGTGTGGTCCGCGCCCCGGAAATCCAGTCCGAATCCAAGTCCTGTAATGAGGTCCTCATGCCGGTTTGCAACTCCGGTGTTGTTGTCATCGTGATAGGCCGTGAGGAACGGCGGGTGCATGACGTAGAGGGTGCGGGTGCTCTGATCCCAAGCCACCCCGCGCGGGCTGTCCATGGTGGCGAAGGTGGTGAACCGGTCGGCTTTGCCATCGGAGTTGGTGTCCTGACACATCACCACCCGGCCGCGGTTGGGTTCGCGGTCGAGCGATCCGTTGAGGTCGCAGCCCACGAAGAGCGTGCCGCCGGGGGATGCGCTAATGAAGATGGGATAGGAAATATCCGGCGGTGCGGCGAAGACGGTGGCGTTGAACTCGGACGGGTAGGTGACGCGTTTGAGGATTTCCTCCGCGCTGAGGTGTGGGCTCTCTTCGGCGAAGAGCCGGGTGGAAAGTGTGAGGGCAGTCAGGAGGGCGGCTGGCGTTGTTTTTCTCATGCAGCAAAATATGATTCCGGATTGATACGTTGAATTGTAGGGGGGAAACCTTGGGTATGGCGAGTGGAGAATTGATTTGCAGGGGATGAATCCCGGGGGGTAATCGATGATCCTGCCACAGTTGGTTGAAGCGTGAAGGGCCGGCATGCGGCAGATGAAGGGGATCCGCCGAGGCGGCCGTTTGGATTTTTATTTTTCGCATTTCCCCGGAGCGGATGTCGGAGCGTTGGGGCGCCGGACAAACCCTGAAAACGGGGTGTTCTCTTCCCTGGTTTTTTGCCTGGGCTGCTCCAAATCCGCTCCGGTTTTAGGGGTGGGTCAGTGCGGTTTTTTGGGCGACGGCAGGGGCGCCACTTTTAGGGTTGGATGAGGGGTGATCCGTAAAACCACGGGGATTTTTTCAGTAATACTAGGAGCTATCGCCGGGCCTGGGGTTGGATAAGATAAAAGTCGTTGGAGTGACGGGGTTGAAGGATTTCGTCCCCAAACAACAGTGCGGCTCGCGTGCGATTTAAAAAAGCAAATGGAAGACAAGAAAATATGATGACAAACAAAGCAAAATCAGGGGTGGGACGGGGTTCGACGCTGGCAGTGGTGCTTGCGGTATTTGCCGGTCTGGCTCAGGCCGGTCAGCCCGACGGGCATCATGTTTCCAAGGAGCGGGCCAGCTATGCTCTGGGGGTGGATTTGGCGCGCAATTTCAAGCGGCAGCAAATGGAGGTGGATGTGGAGGAGTTCGACAAAGGGTTTAAGGACGGGTTATCGGGTGAGAAACTCAATGTCTCGGAGGTGGAGTTGCGCGATTGCATCAACACTTTTCAGGTGGAAGCCCGGCAAAAGCAGGCGCTCTTCCGCGGGAAACCCGCGCCCGACATCAACAAGAAAAAGACCGAGCTTTTTTTGGCCGCGAACAAGGAGAATCCAGGTGTGACCAGCTTGGCCAGCGGGTTGCAATACCGGGTGGTTGTCGCGGGAACGGGCGCCAAACCGGCGGCGGCGGATCTTGTGCAGTGCGCCTATCGCATTGCGCTGGTGGACGGCACCGAGATCCTTGCCACCGCGGCCGGGAAACCCGCGTCCTTCAAGGTTGGCGAGGCGGACCTGCGGGCTTGGCGCGAGATTTTGCCGCTGATGCAGGTGGGATCCAAGTGGCGGGTTTTTGTGCCGGCGCAGTTTGCCTACGGGTTGCCGGGTGTTCCCGGGAAGGTCGGGCCGAATGAGATGGTTGTCTCGGATCTGGAACTGGTCGCAATCAAGTGATGTTAGGAACGGAGCTTTTTTAAAGCGCCTATCCATTTTCCGGTTCATCCTCCCATGTCAAATCAACTCGCGGCGTATTTCTGGACGCAAACCCTGACCGGCAGGGTGCGGGCGTTCGCCTTGGCCGACTCCGGCCCGCTGCGGGTGTCGCGGCGGGGCGGGGGCTTTCGAGGGCGAGTGAGCCTTCTGGCTCTGGTCTGGCTTGCGTTGGTTTCAGGGTGGGGCTTGGGCAATCAGGTCCGGGCTGCGGTGTTTGACTTTGACACAGGCACGCCATTGCTCGCAGTAAACCAGGGGTTGCCGCTGGATCAGACAGCCAGTGGTGTGACTGCCCACTATAGTGCGTCCAGCGGCGGTTTTGCGGTGGAAACCTCCTATTCCATTCTTTATCCGGTCTCAAGTTTTACCAACCAGTTCCTGTATCCAGCCGGGTCTCTGGGTTCCGTGCTGGAAATCCGGTTCAGTGAGATGATGACGAATATCAGTTTTCCTTTTGCAACCCTTCAGATCATTGAGACGACCGATCTGGAAACCCCGATTCGATTGGATGCCTACACGAACTCGACGGCATCCCAGCCGGTCGGGGGCGTGAGTGCCACCGGGGTCTATGGCGGGGGGCCTAATCCGACGGATCCCTGGCCGCAAGGGATTCTTAATTTCACCTCGGCGGTTCCATTCAATCTGGTGAGGATCAGCGTGCCGAATGTGGTGCCCCTGCCGACTACGGGGCAGGCCTATGATTTTCTGGTGGATAATATCACGGTGCAGCGGGCCGGCGGGGCTTCGTGCCTGATCACGGCGACGTCGTCGCCGGCGGGTTATGGGAGTGTTGCCGGGACCGGGGGATATTCGGTGGGTTTGACGGCAAGTCTGATGGCCAGGCCCTTGCTCGGGTATGTGTTCACCAACTGGACGGAGAACGGGACGGTGGTCAGTGCGTCTAATCCCTATGAGTTCATCGCCAAAACCAACCGCAATCTCAGCGCGAATTTTACCGCGGCTAACTTCACAGTGAAGGCTGCAGCCGTCCCCTTTGCCGGTGGAAGCACCACTTTGACTAACACCGGGTCCTACGCGGCGGGAACTATTCTGACCGGGGAGGCCTCAGCCAAAGCCGGCTACGGGTTTGTCAATTGGTCGCGCGGCGTGAACTCGGCCACTGCGACGAATATTGTCTCCACCTCGCCCAGCTACACCTTCGTGGTCAATTCGAACTTCACCGTTCTGGCGAATTTTCAGCCTGGAAATACGGTGGCCCTGAGTGCTTGGCCGACCGATGGAGGAGCGGTGTCGGGCGGCGGCATTTACCCGGCCAGTTCCAACCTGACGGTGTCTGCCACCGCAAGCCCGGGTTATGCCTTTATTAACTGGCAGCAGGGCGGTGCGGTGGTTAGCAGCTCTTCGAATTATACGCGTGCAGCCACTTCCAATTTGACTCTGGTGGCCAATTTTGATCCTGTCCTTCATATCGCCCGGGCCACCCCCGGGGTGGCTCGGATTTATTGGCCGTATCCTGCGGCGGGATTTCAGCTTCTCCAAAATTCCAGCATCAGCGGCACCAATTGGGTCCAGATCACCAACGTGATCGCTGTAGGAGGCCTTAATCAGGTGAATTGTATGACGACTGGAAGATGTGGTTTTTATCGACTTTTTCATCCCTGATTGCTTGTTTGTTTTATCTACAATCATTTTATGAATGCCTCTTCCACCCAATCCGCACAATCCAGCCGCTTTAGCCCCGGGTTCGTTTTTTTCCTCATCGCCGCCTCGGCCGTAACGCTCATCCTGGTCTGGGTCGGGGTGACCCGTTTGCAAAAGCACCCCAACGCCCCTGAGGTCGCCGCACCGGTCGAGCCGGCGGCGCAAACCCAGGCTGCGTCCGTGCCGGTCCCCGTGCCGGTGATGCCGGCTGCGGCACCGCAGATTGTGTATCCGCCCTCCGTGCTTTCGCAGCGGGGGGGGATTCAGGTTGAGCGTATTGCGCTGACGATGTCCGGTGCTGTGATAGATCTGCGTTATAAGATTGTGGATAGAGACAAGGTGGGTGAGTTGGTGCAGAGCACACCGGCGGCCTATCTGGTCGATCAGGCCAGCGGGACGCAGTTAACCGTGGGTGGGCCCCCGATGCAAGGCCTGAAAAACAATCGGAAATCCATGGCGATGAGCCTGAAGATGACCGGGCAGCTCGACGGCTTTCCTCCGGCCTCCGAAAAGAAGCGGGTTAACGGCCAATCCTACTCTGTCCTATCCCCCAACCAGCGGGGGATCCTCAAGCCGGGCAGCAAAGTCACTTTGGTTGTCGGGGATCTCATGGCTGGCGATCTGGTGGTGGAATAAGGTCGTTTTGATCGTGCGTAGGCGGGGTGAAAAGTGGTTTTCCCGAGCCCCTGTCTTTTCCTTGCTGGAGCGCGAATGCTTTCCGGAAAATTGGCGTGACTAGCGGAGTTGACCTGATAAGGTTCTGGCTCGGCCTCCGTATAAATACTGAGAGCGTTTCAGTATTACTAGGAGCTACCACAAATGGTTATTCAGGATAACTTTCTCCGTGTCTGGATCCGGCTGCGCGCTGGTTTTCATCCTTCGGCGGCAAGCACGAAGGCTAAAGCCATCGGCTCAGGATACCGGATTAAATTGCTAAAAATTCAAACGCCTCATGCCTACCCATAAAAGTTCAAGCTCAATCCGGATCGCCCTTTGCCTGCTGGCTCTTTCGGGGGCCTGGCTGGATTCGGCCCGTTGTCATGGAGCGGGCACCCCGGAACGCAAGGTCGCCTTCTATCAGGACTCCATGCATCCGTGGGTCAAATCGGATCAGCCCTCCAAATGCTCCATTTGCGCGATGGACCTGACCCCGGTTTATGCGGGCGATCAAGTCGCGGTTGCGGGGGAGGGCCTCGTGGTCTTGAAACCCGACAGTGTCACGGTCTTGAACGTGCAAACGGCCGATGTGAAGCGGCGGGTATTGAAACGCACCCTGAGGGTGGCCGGAACCCTTGAGGCCAACGAGGAGCAAAAAACAATTGTTTCCTCCCCGATTGCCGGGCGGGTGCAGAATCTGTCCGTCAATTCGGTCGGAATGAAGGTGGACAAGGGACAAATGCTGGTGACTTTGTTTAGTCCGCAACTGGTCCAGCGCCGGGCATTTCTCCGCTCCGTCGGGGGCGAACAGTCGACCTTGTCCAAGGACCTGGTCCCGACGTCGGCGGGCAGCGACCCGTATCTGGGAGAACTTCTGGCCCCGCAGGGCGGGGTCGTGCTGGAACGGTTTGCTTACAAGGGGCAATACGTTATGGAAGGGGAAAAGCTTTTCACAATTGCGGAGCCTTCGGCAATGTGGTTCCGGTTTGATGTTTATGAGACACAGGTGCCTTGGTTGGAGCAGGGGCAGAAACTCTCCGTCCGCACGGCGTCGGTTCCCGGCAAGACTTTTCCCGCGGTGATCTCGTTCATTGAGCCGGCTCTCAACGAATCCACCCGGACCATCAAAGTGCGGGCTGACATTGAGAATCCGATGGTGGAGGTCAACGGGCATTCCCGGCGGTTGCTGCGTTTTGGGGAATACGCCGAGGCCACGCTGCGCAGCGAGATTCCCGGCCTGCTGGTTGTGCCGCGCGCTGCGGTTTTGTTTCCCGACGATCAAGCCTATGTCTATGTGGATAAGGGGGCCGGCGCTTACCAGAGGGTTCGCGTCGAGTTGGGCCGTCAGGGGGATGATTCCTGGGAGGTTCTGGGCGGGGTGTCGGAGGGAGAGCGGGTGGTAATCTCAGGCAATGTGCTTCTGGACGCCCAGTCTCAGTTTGCCTCAGGACATGCTCGGGGCCGGTTGGAGGGCGGGGCTGGCGGCTCTGAAGACGGGGAAAAAGAAGGTATGTCGGAGCGCGAGAGAATGCCCTCAGGTCCGGCGCTGGAAAATCCCATCCAAACCGTTCCCATCGTGCGATTGGACACTGCCGCGAAGAGGGCCTTGACGGATTTTTTGGCCCTTGCAGATGGCCTTAGCCAAGTGTTGGCGGACGACAGTCTTGAACAGTTTGTTCAGCGCGGACGGGCCTTGCCGGGAGTGGTTTCTAATCTCAATCAGCGTTTGGGACCGGCTCATCCATGGCACCCGCTGCTGATGCGGCTTGAAGGGGTGTCGCATTGGGCGGTTCCGGCGGATCTGGCTGCGGCCCGGAAATCCTTTCTGCCGTTCAGCAGCGAGGTGGTCGCTTTGGTTAAAGTTGTCCACCGCCAGGAAAAGTCTCTGGCGGGTCTCAAGATTTTCCATTGCCCTATGGCACCCCAGCCGGGGCTGTGGTTTCAGGCCAAGGGCCCGCTGCGCAATCCCTTTTTCGGTGAAAAAATGCTGGCCTGCGGGGAGGATGTGGCATTTGAAGAATCCATCCCGAATGAGGTTGCACCCAAGGAAATGGCTGAGAATGTCATGCCACCTGTAAACGGAGGGATGTCTGCCCCAGCGGTTTCCCCACCAGCCGGCCAAGGTCGGACACATCATCGCACCCCTGCCGTTGCGCGGACTCAGGTGCCACCGCCCGAGATGCAGGGTGGGGGAGCGGGTATGGGGGGGATGGCAGAGGTTGCGCCAGAAGCGGTGGCGGGGTCTGAAAAAACGCCGGCTCTGCCGCTCAAAACCATTGAGACTTCCAATCGTCCGCCTGTTGCCGCAACCAAGCGGGTTTTCAGAGATGGCAGAACCTCCATCATGGGCGCCATCATGTCACCCGGCTCGGAACTTCAGTCCATGCGTCGGGCCTCCATCCTCGCCGGTTTGGCGCAGGATGCCAAGGCGGGCGCTACCAATCAGACGGCGGATCCAATGACGGCGGTGAAGCGGTTGAAGAGCGGGGTTACACTCACCGGGCTCCAAGAGCAGAGCCTCAAGGGGCTGGTGGAGGTGACTGAGGGGCTGACCCGGGTGTTGGCGGAGGATAACATGGGCGGTTTCTTCAAACTCGCCAGCGTGCTGCCCACGCAGTTCACTCTGATCCGCGATGGTTTTGAAACCAATCATCCATGGAGCGGCATGATTCAGGAGATTCTGCGAACCGGAGTGCCGGTGGCCCGCATGGGTGACTGGCCGTCGACCCGGACGCTGGAGGGGGCGCGGGGGTTGTTTCAGGAGTTTAGCGGTTCGATGTCCAATCTGGCCAAAGAGTTGAGGAAAAACGACCCGGACTTTGCCGGGTTAAAAATCTATCAATACTCATTGGATTCCAGCACGAACCGGTGGATACAGGCGGCCGGTCCGCTGCGAAATCCCTTCACCGGCGTCAGGCTGGCGGCCAGCGGGGCGGAGGTTTTGGACTGAGCGGGCAGTCTTCACCCACCCCTTCCGAAACCCTGATTCAATCCAGCACGACATGATCAACCGCCTTATCGAATGGTCGTTGCGGAACCGCTTTTTGGTGGTTTGCGCGACCCTCTTTCTCATCGCTTGGGGAGTTCATTCCCTGGCCCATACCCCTGTGGATGCCATTCCCGATCTGAGCGAAAATCAGGTCGTCGTTTTTGCCGACTGGCCGGGCCGTAGCCCTCAGGAAGTGGAAGATCAGTTGACCTACCCGCTCTCGGTCAATCTGCAGGGCTTGGCCGGAGTTAAAGATGTCCGCGCCCAATCCATGTTCGGCTTCTCCTTCATCACCGTTGTTTTTGAGGAGAAGGTGGATAATTATTTCGCCCGGACTCGGATTTTGGAGCGGCTGAATTATTTGGGGGACCTGTTGCCGGCGGGGGTGATTCCCAAGCTGGGGCCCGATGCCACCGGTCTGGGGTGGGTCTATCAATATTATCTGGCGGTTGATCCTCAAAAGGCCCCGCAGGGAGGTTATGACCTCTCCCAGTTGCGCGCGCTGCAGGACTGGTTCATCCGTTACCAGCTCAATTCCGTGGCGGGAGTGGCCGAGGTGGCCAGCATTGGCGGCTTTGTCCGGCAGTATCAAATCGAGCTGTCACCGGCCCGGATGCGCAATCTCCAGATCTCGCTGCAGGACGTGCTGGAGGCCGTGCAACAAAGCAATCTCAATGTGGGCGGCAAGGCTGTGGAGGAAAACGGCATGGAATTCGTCCTGCGCGGACTGGGGTTGATCCATTCCCTCAAGGATCTGGAGAACATTGTTCTCAAGGAACGCGGGGGGACGCCGGTTTATCTGCGGGACGTGGCTGGGGTGCAAATGGGCGGTGATTTCCGGCGCGGCGCCTTGGACGTCAACGGTCAGGAGGTCGTGGGCGGGAATGTGGTGATGCGTAATGGCCAGAATAGTCTCGAGGTCATCCGGCTGGTGAAGGAGAAAATCGCCCGCATCTCTGCCAGCCTCCCGCCGGGGGTGACCATCAAGCCTTTCTATGACCGGAGCACGCTCATCGACCGCTGTCTTGCGACTCTGAAAAAGTCCCTGGTCGAGGAGATCCTTCTTGTCTTGCTGGCCCACATTGTCTTTTTGTGGCATTTCCGCAGCATCCTCATTGTCACTCTGCCCCTTCCCGCCTCGATTCTGATCTCCTTCATTCTAATGGAAAAGTGGGGGATCACCTCGAATATCATGTCCCTGAGCGGCATTGCCATTGCGATTGGTGTGCTGGTCGATGCCGGCATCGTGATGACCGAGAACGTGATTCGGCATTGCGAACGTTTGGAGAGCCGCAAGGGGGGGCAAACGCGCTTGACGCCGGACGAGCGTTGGCAAGTGACGCTTGTGGCGGCTCAGCAGGTGGGCCGGCCGATTTTCTTTGCCATGCTGATCATCATCTTGGCTTTCGTCCCGGTGTTCACCCTGTCGGGGCAGGAGGGGAAACTCTTTCATCCGCTTGCCTTTGCCAAAACCTTCGCCATGGTCGGCGCCACTCTGCTGGCCGTCACCATCGTCCCGGTGCTCTGCACTTTTCTGGTGCGCGGCCCCTTTCAAAGAGAAGAGGACAACTGGATCATGAGCCGGCTGCTGCGGGTTTATGATCCGGCGTTGAACTGGGCCTTGACTCATCGGGGCCGGGTTCTGAGTGCTGCGCTGGCGTTGATCGTGGCGGCCTGCGTGTTGGCTCTTGGCTTGCCGCGTCCGCTCCTCCATGCCCTGGAAAAATGTCGGCTTCCGGGTCTGGCCAAGGCCGCCGCCGGCATGGGGAGCGAGTTCATGCCCACCCTCAACGAGGGTAGCCTGCTATTCATGCCCGTGCTGCTGCCCAGCACCTCGCTCACCGAAATCAAACGGCTCATCGCCTGGCAGGATAAAGTCATGAAACAGGTGCCCGAAGTGATCTCCGCCGCCGGCAAGTTGGGTCGCGCCGAAACAGCCACCGATCCGGCTCCGGTGGAGATGATTGAGACCACCCTTGAACTCAAACCCCAGTCCGAGTGGCGCCCGGGCCTGACTCAGGACAAACTCATCGCCGAGCTGATTGAAAAACTCAGCCAGATGCCTGGTTATGTCCCCGGTTTCCTGCATCCTATCGAGGGGCGCATTCTAATGCTCAGCACCGGGATACGCGCCCAGGTGGGGGCCGTGCTGCTTGGGGACAATCTTGATGCTTTGCAGGCCAAAGCCTTTGAAGTGGAGAAGATCCTGCGGGACGTTCCCGGAGCGGCCGGGGTGGCAACCTCTTTGCCGCAGGGTAAACCCTATCTCAATATCGAAGTGGACCGAGTGGCCATGGCCCGCTACGGGCTGAGGGCCAGGGATGTTCTGGACGTGGTTGAAACGGGGCTAGGCGGCCGCAACTTGGGCACCACCATCGAGGGACGCGAACGATTTCCCATTCAGGTTCGTTTTCAGCAGGCTGAGCGGGACAATCTGGAGGCGTTGGGCGATGCCCTGGTTTTCTCTCCCTCGGGAAAAGTGATCCCGCTCGGCCAGGTGGCCAAGCTCAAACGCACGGTCGGTCCGAGCGAAATTGACAGTCAAAACGGCCGGTTGCGCGTCTTTGTTCAATCCAATGTTCAGGGGCGGGATCTGGGTGGTTTTGCGGCGGAAGCCCGCGCCCGCATGGACAGGGAACTTCATCTGCCTGCGGGAATGACTTTGGAATGGAGCGGTCAGTATGAGAACCAGCTGCATGCCCAACGCACCCTGCGGCTCATCGTTCCCGCCGTGTTCCTTATTATCTTCCTGCTGCTCTATGTGGTGTATCATTCGGCCAAGGAGGCGGCGCATGTCATTCTGGCGGTCCCCTTCGCCTTGAGCGGGGGAGTGTTTCTCCAGTTCCTTCTGGGTTATCCCTTCAGCGTTGCGGTCTGGGTCGGCTACATCGCCCTCTTTGGCACCGCAATCACCACAGCCATCGTCATGGTGGTCTACTTGGAGGAATCCGTCACACGCAAACGACTGGAGCGTGGCGCCGCCTTCGACCGGGCGGACCTGATTCAGGCGGTGAAAGATGGCGCGCGGCTCCGGTTGCGGCCCAAGGTGATGACAGTCACCACCACCGTGGCGGCCCTCTTTCCAATCATGTGGAGCACAAGCACCGGTTCGGAAGTCATGCGCCCGCTGGCCGCACCTGTGATCGGGGGAATGGTGAGCAGTTTCCTCCATATCCTCATCGTGACGCCCGTGGTCTTCATCTGGTTGCGGGAACGTGAGCTTCCCAAGTCTGCCGGGTCGGCAAAATCCCAGTCCTGAGGTTTTACGCCCTGGCGAGGACTGCAAGCCTGCCCGTTGGATCTTGCGAAGATAATGCGCGGAGGGCGGGCTGACCGAAATAAGTTTGAGCAGGGTAAATCCCGCTGGGATGTGGGACGGTGCCGCTGCGCAAACGCCCTAGAATTATTGCTTGGGCTTGAATTTCTGTCGGTCGGTGTTTTAATGCTTGGCAATGGTTCTCACTTTGAAGCATTGCAGGAGTCTTCTTTTTTTGCTCCTCGTGTGTGTTTTGTTTCCTGCCGTCTCGCTGCAAGCCCAGAGCAGCCGTTTTATCATCAAGGGCCATGTGCCCCAAGCTGCGGCGCAGGCCGGGCCGGGGCAACGGTTGCCCGACACCAACATCCTTCATCTGGCTCTGGGTTTGCCTCTGCGCAACAAAAGCGCTTTGGCGGAACTGCTGCAGCAACTCTACGATCCCTCCAGTCCCAACTTTCACCGCTACCTGACTCCCGTTGAATTCACCGAGCGGTTCGGACCGACCGAGGCGGACTACATGGCGGTGCAGGAGTTTGCACGAACCAATGGCCTGCGGATCACCACCACCCACCCCAATCGTGTGGTGCTCGATGTGGAGGGGGCCAGTCCGGTGGTCGAACGGGCCTTTCAAATCCAACTCCATCATTATGCGCATCCCACCGAAGGCCGGCGATTTTATGCGCCCGACCGCGAACCGTCGGTGACGGCGGGACTGCCGGTGTTGCATGTGAGCGGGCTGGATAATTTTTCTCTGCCCCATCCCAGGCTCAGAAGTGCCTCAGCCACAGGCAACAACCAAGCCCAACCCGCCGCCGGTTCCGCTCCCGGCGGGAAGTATTGGGGCAAGGATTTCCGCGCCGCTTATGCGCCCGGCTCGCCCCTGACCGGCGCGGGGCAATACGTGGGACTCCTGCAGTTCGACGGGTTCAAAGCCAGTGATATCCTCACCTACCAGACCAATGCCGGCTTGCCAGGAGTCGCGTTGACGGTCGTTAAGGTCGATGGCGGAGTGGCCACACCGGGCAGCGGAGCCATCGAGGTCTGTCTTGATATTGAGATGGTGATCTCGATGGCGCCCGGTCTTTCAGGGGTTTTTGTTTATGAAGCTCCCAATCCCAGTCCGTGGGTGGACTTGCTCAACGCGATGGTGGTCAACACCGCGGTGAAACAATTCAGCTGTTCCTGGGGTGGCGGGTCGCCGGACCCTACGGCCGAGGGCATTTTTCAACAGATGGCGGCGCAAGGACAATCCTTTTTCAACGCCAGCGGTGATTCTGATGCGTTCACCAACTCCATTCCTTTCCCCGGCGACAGCCCCAACATTACGCAAGTGGGTGGAACCACGCTGTCCACGGGTTCCGGAAGTGGTTATGTGTCCGAGACGGTTTGGAACTGGGGCGGTGGGGTTGGCAGTTCCGGGGGCATCAGCCCCTATTACGGATTGCCTACTTACCAGCAGGGGCTGGCCACTGGTGCCAATCAGGGTTCCTCCACGCGGCGAAATGTTCCAGATGTGGCCTTGGTCGCTGACGGCATTTATGTCTTCAGCGGGGGAGCGGGATCGACGGTTGGCGGGACTAGTGCAGCCGCCCCGCTTTGGGCCGGGTTTATGGCGCTGGTCAACCAGCAGGCCACACTTTCCGGCGTGCCGGTAATCGGCTTTGCCAATCCGGTGCTTTATTCCTTGGCCCGGAGTGCCTCATACGCTTCGGTTTTTCACGACATCACCAACGGTAATAATTTCAGCGGGACCAGTCCGACCCATTTCTCCGCCACTCCGGGTTACGATCTTGCCACCGGCTTGGGCACACCCAATGGCACGAACTTGATCAACGCACTGGCCCAGCCGGTTTATTTTGTGAGCCTTACCAACGGCAACTGGAATTTGTTGTCGGAAAGTGCCACCCCGGCCAACGGCAGCATCGACCCCGGTGAGACCGTCACTCTCAGTCTATCGGTGCAAAACCAGGGCACTCTGCCCACAGCCAATCTTGTGGCGACGCTCCTCTCCAGCTCCGGCGTGCTCGCGCCCAGCGGTTCGCAGACCTACGGGGTGCTCGCGGGGTATGGGGGGGTGACGAACAAGCCATTCACACTGACCACGGCGGGTGGCTGCGGTTCAAATATTACCGCTGTGCTCCAGCTTCAGGACGGCACCAATTACCTTGGCACGGTCAGTTACGTGTTGCCGTTGGGCGGGGTGTCCACGAATCGGATACAGTCTTTCGCTCAAAACTTTGATGGTGTGATTGCGCCGACGTTGCCTGAAGGCTGGTCATCCCTGAATGTTCTCGGCACGGCGACCAACTGGCAGACCCGCAGCGGGGTTTTCCACACGGGCCCCAACTCGGCTTTTGTGGCCGACTCCGAAGTTGCGGGTGAAAATGCTTTGGTATCCCCGGTGATTTCCGTTCTGGGCACGAACGCTCAACTGGCGTTCCGGCACAATTACAGTTTCGAATACAACACCACCATCATTGGCTTTTCCCGTCCCAGAACTTATTACACCAATTACGATGGCGGCGTTTTGGAGATTCAGATCGGCTCCGGTGGTTTTAGCGACATTCTTTCGGCCGGGGGGAGTTTTCGCAGCGGCGGATATAACGGCGCCATCACTGTTACCTCTGACAACCCGCTTGGTGGACAGGGCGGGTGGGTCACCAATTCGAGCGGATGGCAAAGCGTGCTGGTCAATCTGCCGGCCTCCGCGGCCAGGCAGAATGTTCAGCTGCGCTGGAATTGCGCCACCGACAACGGGAACGCCGGCCTTGGTGCGGTCGGTTGGTACGTGGACTCGGTATCCATCACGGACGCGGTTTTAAGTTGCCTGACCGTTTTGACAGATGTGGCTGCGGGGCAGTCGCTTTCCACCAATTCGCTGGAGGCGGGACGAAACCTTGTCTACACGCTCTCGGTGACCAATCTGGGACCGCAGCCCGCAGCGAATGTGATCCTGACGGATACCCTGCCCAGCGGGTCCGGTTTTATTGCGGCAAGTTCCGGGGGGGCTTATGCGGACGGGGTGATCGTTTTTCCATTGGGCATGCTGGGTGTCGGGGCCTCTACCAACCTGACGCTTACGCTCTCCTCTCCGGGCGGGGGGGCTTTCACAAATCTTGTCAGTGTGGGGACGGTGACGCCCGAGAGCAGCGTCGAGAATAACACGCTCCAGCTGGTTTCGACGCAAGCCTCGGGGATTCCGCCGGATCTCGGTTCGGGGTTGGCGTCCTGTCTGGTTGAGTGCGGGTCGAACGCTCTTTTCTCCATTACTCCCGTCGGCACTCCGCCACTTGCGCTGCAGTGGAGTTTGGACGGGCAGGTGATAGCAGGAGCGACGAACAGCAGTATTTCCCTCACGAACCTGCATTTGCCCAACCACACTGTCGCCATCGTGGTCACCAACTTATATGGCAGCACAACGGGGAGCGTGCTGGTCACTATGGCTGATACCGTGGCTCCGGTAATCACCCTCAACGGAGTCGGAACGGTTGTTCTGGAGTTGGGCGGTGTTTGGATCGATCCCGGTGCCACAGCCAGCGATCTCTGCGCCGGTCCGGTGGTGGTGGTTGCCGGCGGCACGGTCAATACCGCGGTCCCAGGGACGAATGTGTTGACCTACAGTGCGAGCGACGGCAACGGAAATGCCGGCAGCATCACGCGCACGGTGGTGGTTCGTGACACGGTCCCCCCGCAAATTCTCCGTTGTTTCACTAATCTCGTGTTGGCTGCCGACTCCAGTTGCAGAGCGGTGATGCCGGAGATAACCGGGACAAATTTTATTGAGGCTTGGGATTTATCAGGGGCGGTGACGGTGCGGCAAAGCCCGACGAATCTCTCGGTGCTGCCGCTTGGAACCACGGTGGCGGTGTTGACCGTCACGGACGGTTCCGGCAATGCGGCTTATGCCACGAACACGATTCTCGTTCAGGACCAAACGCCACCCTTGATCTGGGGGCAGCCGATCGGCCAGACGAACATTGCCGCTACGGTCGCTGTTTTAACCTTGGGCGCAACGGCTTGCACGCCGATCCATTACCAGTGGTATTTCCACCAGACCGCTCTCTCAGACGCGACCAACTCGAGCCTTACCATCTCGAATATCACAGCGCTCCAGGCGGGTGATTATTCCGCCGTGGCCAGCGCGGCCGGCGGTTCAAGCACGAGCGCGGTCGCGTCTCTGGAGGTGCAACGGCTTCCGATTGTTCTCACGCTCACCGCATCGTCAAATCCGGTTGGATTCCGGGACAGTGTCAGTTTTGGGATTGGGCTGGCGCCTGCCAATGCGTCCGGCAGCGTGCAGCTATTCACCAACGGTGCGGCGCTGGCGCCCGCATCGCCCCTTCCGGCAGGCGGGATTGCGATTGCGACTGCGGCACTGCCGCGCGGCAGCCAGAATGTCACGGCGGTTTATTCCGGGGATGAGCTGTATTTGCCGGCCACCAATTCGCTGGTTGAGGTGGTCACGAACCATCCGCCGGCGGCGGTTCCAGTCACTTATGTTTTCAATCCGGGGGTTGCCCTGAACATTCCGCTGCCGGCTCTCTCCGCCGGTTGGAGCGATCCGGACGGGGATGCGTTGACCCTGCGGGATCTGGGGGTGAGCACCAATGGGATTACGCTGACGAACACAGGATTTTTTCTGGTTTACCTGAGCACCAACAGCGCGCCGGATTATTTCCAGTGCCTTGTGGGGGATGAATTTGGAGGGAGCGCGCAGCAGGCGGTTTTCCTGGTCAAGGCAGATCCAGTCGACCCCACCCCAGTGATACGGAGTGGGACCCTCGATGGCACCGGAAATTTCAATCTGATTCTGGCCGGTGCTCCTGGTCGCACCTATGTGCTGGAAGGGACGAGTGGGTTGGAGGCTGAGGGAAGCTGGATGCCTTTTACCACGAATGTTGTCGATGCCAGCGGCATCTGGGTTTTTCAGGATGCTCCGGTTCAGGGGGATTTACAGCGCTTCTATCGGCTTAAATTGATTCCTTGAGCCGCCGTCCTGAAGCCGGAGGTCGAAGCTCTGAAACGCAATCGATCAACTCGATTTTACCGGCGTGAATTCTGTTGTCAGCGTGATTTGCCTTGAACATCCGACACTCCTGATGTCCTGCGCCACAGGATGTGCTCCTTTACTTTGTGTGATCCCTCCCGAGCCGCAGCTTTTGAAATGCTCCTTCTTACATTCTTACATCGCTGGCGCAGAGCCAAGCGCGATGGGATACCCTAAGCGGTCTGGTCTGGGCTGCGGCTGAGCTTGAGGGTTGATTGAACCTAAAACCTGCGGTTGGAGTTCAGCCGGTCGGAGCGGGTTCGGAGGGCGAGCCATTCGGGAGGAGTATCAGTGGTTTTGCGGGAGATCTGGCGCAGAAAGTCGCCGGGGACGAGGGTTGCTGCGCCCCGGACGGGCGCACTCCGCAAACCAAAACCGGCCCCTTGGGATTCCAACTGCGGCGCAGTTGTCGCCACGCCCCGATTCAGGTCCGCACATGCACCGCGATTTCATCCCCGGGCGTTTCCTGAACTGATCCTGGAGGTGATCCCGAGGTGCTTGAGAAAGCCGCTCCCCACGGCCAGGTCGCCGCAAGGCGTGAGCACCTCTTTTGTTCGTGTGACCGTGAATTTCCCCGGCAAGGCGTTCAAGGAACCCTCATCCTTTCCTTTACCCGCCAGGTGAACCCAAACCAGCGATGCAAAAGTGCTCGTCGCCCACGGCTTTATTCACGCATTCATTCCTTAACCACTATTCCAATTGCGGAGATTAGGTTGATTGGGATCCGTTGAGGCTTAGATCAATGCGCTGTTTTTGATGGTTGGTTGGATGGGGGGTGTCCAGCCAGCCAAAGGCCGACGGGGTTCTCGACCCGGCCGGCCGGGCGCACTCCCGGGCCCTGGTCCTTGACGCCCAGATCGGCATCCATTCCGGCAATCAGCCCTTGGAGACGGGTCACGATTTCCGGGTGCCGTGCGGCAAGGTCGACCTGTTCGCCAATGTCATTGTCCAGATTGAAGAGTTGGGGTGCGGGATCCGGTTCCTGTGGGCCGGGCTTGGGTGGTTTGCCGTTTCCAAGTCCGGCAAACTTAAGTTTCCAAGGGCCGGAGCGGACGGCTTGAAGCTGGTTTCCGCTGAAATAAAAGTGCTCGGCATGGGGCGAATCCTTGGTCTGTCCGAGGAGCACCGGAGAAATATTCTTGCCGTCAATTTTCCGGTCTGCCGGCACCACTCCGCCTGCCAGCTCGACGAAGGTGGGGAGGAAATCGAAGTTGGCGGCCACGGCGTCGCTTGAGCTGCCGGGGGAGATTTTACCCGGCCACCAAGCCAGAGTCGGTTCCCTCATGCCGCCTTCCCAGGTGCTGCCCTTGCCCCCGCGCAGTGGGAACGCTGTTCCGGCATTGGTGCCCTTGGGCAGCCAAGGCCCATTGTCACTGGTAAAGCAGACCAGTGTGTTGGTCGCCAATCCCAAAGCCTGCAAGGTGTCCAGCACCTTGCCCACACTCCAGTCCAGTTCCTCCACCCAATCGCTGAAGGGACTGGCGGAGCGGCCCCGGAAATGATGCCCCGGATGGATGGGCGTATGCACCGCTGTGTGCGGCAGGTAGAGGAAGAAAGGGTGGTTTTTCTGAGCCCGGATGAACTTGACGGCCTCGTCTGTGTAGCGCTCGGTCAGATTGTCCTGATCCTTGGGTTTGACCTCCTCGATGACTTTTTCATCGCGTACCAGCGGTAGGGGGGGACGGAAGCTCGTCCCAAGCTGGCCATCCTCGGGCCCCATATCATTGGAGTAGGGCAGCCCAAAGTAATGATCAAACCCATGGCGGGTGGGCAGGAAGCTGACATCGTCCCCCACATGCCATTTGCCGATGACCAGGGTGGCGTAACCCTGCTGCTGAAGGAGTTCGCCGATGGTGTGTTCGGCCGCGCTCAGGCCGGTTTTGCTGCACGGGCCGAGCACGCCTGGCAAGGAGACGCGTTTGGCGTAGCTGCCGGTGAGGATTTGGGCCCGCGACGGCGTGCAGACCGGGGCGGCATAAAAGCTGGTCAGCTTCATCCCCTCCCGCGCCATGCGGTCCAGATGCGGCGTGCGATTGCGTTTGGACCCAAACGGCCCGATGTCGCCGTAGCCGAGGTCGTCGGCCAGGATGAGTACGAAGTTGGGCTTGGCGGTCCGGGCGTGCGATTGGGCGTGCAGCGGGGCAGTCAAAAGTGCGACCCCGAACAAGGCGGCGCAAAAAGTTCCCAGTAGTCCGGCGACGCGGCGGGTTGGAATCCAAATGTTCATGTGGGCCATTAAAACTCAAGTGCGGGCGTTGTCAACGGCCGCTTCGCTGCCAGTACATTTGAGTCTTGGCATGGTTGTTAAAGGTTCATATTGTGGCAAACACATCAACGCACCACGCACAATGCCGGTCATTTCACATCTTATGTTAAGAAAAAACGCAAAGCCCGGCTTCACCCTTATTGAGCTGTTGGTCGTTATTGCCATCATCGCCATTCTGGCGGCGATGCTGCTGCCCGCGCTTTCAAAATCCAAGGACAAGGCTTTTGGGATCAGTTGTTTGAGCAACCTGCGCCAGCTCACTCTGGCCGCCCATACCTACGCTTCGGATAACAATGATGTGATTGTTCCCAATCTTTTGAACGATGTGAACGCATGGGTGGGCGGGGTGGTGTTTCAGTTGCCGGGGGCCACGAATGTGGCCGATATCCGCCTCTCCAAGCTCTATCCCTACTCTCAGTCTCCGGGCATTTACCGCTGCCCGGCCGACAAGTTCTCGGTGGCCGGGTCCCTCGTGCCCCGGGTCCGGAGTTTCTCGCTGTGTTGCATGATGGGGCTCAACGACGCCGGGGCGAGGGATACGGTGCATCCGGGGATTCCTGAGAATCTCAAATTCTCAGGAATCCACAGCCCGGGTCCGTCCCAAGCGTTTTTTTTTATCGACGAGCAAAGCGCCGTTAGGGACTCCAACACGGAGGGGAACAGCATCGACGACGGCTACTTCGCTCTTGCCACCCGGAGCGGGTTGACCCAGTGGCAGAACACGGCATCGAGCCGGCATGGAAAGGGCGGGCAGTTTTCGTTTGCGGATGGCCATGCCGAATACTGGCGTTGGCTGGAAGCCAAAACCAGTTCTCTGGTCGGTGTCAACGCCGCCGGCACGTCTCCTCAGGACCGGGATTTGATCCGGATGCTGCAAGCCATCTACCCGATCGGGAGTTTTAATTAAAGGGCTTCGTGCAGCTGCGCCGTCCTTCTATCCGCTGGTCCGTTGCGGGTTCGAGTTGCCCCGGCGGATCACGGCCACAAACAAGACAATGCTTGCCCCCCGGTGATTTTCACTCATTTGGCCTACATGACTGGCTTTGCGCCTGCTCCAATGCTAGCCCGGCGCCTGAGGTGTCTGAAGGCATACTCCGGTTGAGTCGCCGGGTTTGGCCTGAAGCAGGGCATTGAATAGTTCCGGCCCTTATCCAGTCCTTATCGCGGTGTCGAGCGGAATAGCTGGCGGATCTTTTTTACTTTACTGAATGAAAAACAAATTGTTGTTGAAGTTGAACGGCTGTTTCTTGGCGTTGCTTGTTTCGTTGGCTGCTGCCGGCATCCTGACCGGAGCCGCGGCGCCGGTGGAGGATTATCGGTTCAAAATCGAGGTGCTGGCCGTTGGCATGCCGCAACCGCTGCAACTCAAGCTGGCGCCCGATGGCCGCATCTTCTACAACGAACTCAAGGGGTCGCTTAAGATTTGGAAGCCCGACACGCGCACCGTGGTGGAGGCGGGGGTGGTGCCTACCTTTGCCGAGCAGGAAAACGGTTTTTTGGGCTTCGCTCTGGATCCGAAGTTTGCCCGCAACCATTGGATTTACCTCCTCTACTCTCCAACCAATTATGTCGGTCAGCGCTTGAGCCGTTTCGTGATGCGAGGCGACCTCTTGGACATGACCAGCGAAAAGGTCGTGCTTGAGTTCGGCGAGCAGCGGCGCGAATGCTGCCATCACGCCGGTTCGGTCCACTTCGGACCTGATGGCAATATTTACATCTCCAGCGGCGACAACACCCATCCGTTCGGGGATTCCGAGTCCTACGGTCCGATGGATGAACGGCCCGGGCGCGAGCCTTGGGATTCACAGAAGGGGGCCTCCAACACCCAGGATTTGCGCGGGAAAATCCTGCGCATCCGGCCCACACCCGAAGGCGGCTACACTATTCCCCGTGGCAACCTTTTTCCGCGCGACGGGTCCAAGGGGCGCCCGGAAATCTTCGTCATGGGCTGCCGCAATCCCTGGCGCATGAACATCGATCAGCAAACCGGCATTGTTTATTGGGGTGAGGTCGGGCCGGATGCCAATCATGACGGGCCGCGCGGGTCGCGCGGGTATGACGAGATCAATCAGGCGCGGGTGGCCGGCAACTACGGCTGGCCTTATTTTGTTGGCAACAATTTTCCTTATGCGAAATATGATTTTTCCACCAAGAAGATAGGGCCAATGTTTGATCCGCAGCATCCGGTCAACGAGAGCCCTAATAATACCGGGGCCCGCCTTTTGCCGCCCGCGCGGCCGGCGATGATTTATTGGCCCTACGGCAAGTCGGAACAATTCCCCGAACTGGGGGAAGGTGGGCGCACGGCGTGTGCGGGGCCGGTTTTTCATTACCGCCCGGAGTTTGCCCGGACGGGCGGTTTCCCCCAAGCCTACGACAACTGCCTCTTGTTTTATGACTGGCAGCGCCCCTTCATGAAGTGGGCCAGGCTTGATCGGCAGTCCAAATTTGTTCGGATCGAGCCGTTTACCGGAGCGGTGGCGGTGGTGAACAACAGGCCCGGAATTGGCGAGGCTCTGGCGCGCGGCGCCTTTGTCATCCGCCGGCCCGAGGACAGCCAGTTCGGGCCGGACGGCTGCCTTTACATGATTGATTACGGTGAGACCTGGGGAGCCAATCCCGATTCCAAGCTCATCAAAATCTCCTATCAACGGGGCAATCTGGCGCCCATTGCCAAAGCGGCCGCCATCCCCTCTGCCGGTCGCGAGCCGCTCACCTTGTCCTTGTCCAGTGCCGGGTCGAAGGATTTTGAAAACGACACTTTAAGTTACGAGTGGCGCTTGTATCCTGGCGACAAGCTCGTTTCGACTCAGGCAAATCCCTCCCTGACCCTGACCCAGGCGGGGAACTATGTGGTGGAGCTTGCGGTGAGCGACGGTCATGGTGGGATGACCAAAAGTTCGGTGCCTGTGCTCGTGGGCAACGCCCCCCCCCAGATCCGTTTTCTCACCCCTCAGGACGGGGATTTCTTTAATCCAGGCCAGCCGGTCCCCTACAGGCTGCTGGTGGAGGATCAGGAGGATGGCAGCTCCAAGGATTATGAGGAACTGATGGATCCGCGCACGTTTGTCAGCGCCCGCTGGCGTCAGGGCGACGAACACGAGGAGGCCGTTGATCCGGCTCTGGCCATGATGCGTCAGAGCGATTGCTTCAACTGCCATTCGATCAGTCAGAAGATAGTCGGCCCGGCACTCTTGGACGTGGCTCAAAAATACCGGGGCCAGCCCGGCGCCTTGGATGCCAGCGTCCAGCGTGTCTTGAAAGGTTCCAGCGGGGTTTGGGGGCCTGCCCAGATGCTGGCCCACCCGTTGATCACCTCCGATCAGATCCAGATTATGGTCCGCTGGATTTACAGTCTTGAGCCCGGAAAGACCGGAGTGGATACGACGCGGGGCATAGCCGGCAAGGTGGCAGTGCCCGAATCCAAGGCCAATCGGTTCGGGCTGCTTGAGGCTACCTATGCCGATGGCGGGCGGCTGCCGGTGGGCTCGCTGCTTGGTAAAACCACGCTCACCTTGCGCAGCCGCCGGGTCGAAGCCGAGGAGGGCAAAGATCTTGGCGGGACGGAGGTTCAGAATGTGGGCAACGCCAGCGGCAAGAAATGTGTGCGTGCCGCCGCGGCACAAGCCTCGGTGCGCTATTCATCATTCAATCTGAGCGATAGCGGCACGGTGACCTTTCGTGTGGCGGCGGCAACTTCGGGCGGGGCCGTGGAGCTTCACCGCGATTCGCCCGCAGGGGAGTTGATGGCCCGCAGCGAAATTCCTGACACCGGCGGCCGCAACAAATGGACCGAGATCAACGCTCCGCTTAAATCCCCCGCAGCGCGATGCGATGTCATCGCGGTGCTGATTGGAGGTGGCGGCACCAACGCGGTCAGCTTGGATTGGATTGAATTCAACGCGCGCTGAAAATGCGCGAGGACCGGAGTGGGGGAGTGTGTGCGACACATTTGGCCTACATGACAGACCTGTCTGGATTGGCAGTCTCTGTGGACGCTTTTCAAATAGTACCGCTGGCTGGGGTGACTGAGAGGTTGGATAAATTATTTCGCCTTGGTTTTAACGGTTTGCGGAGTCCGGCCGGGTGTGTGCAGTCCCAAAAGTCTCGAGTGTTGCGATGAAGATAAATACTTTGCCGGCTTTAGCGGCGGCGTTTGCCGCTGCGGTCCTGATTCAACCGGTGGCGGCCAGCGCCACCCCTACCGGGCCGGGGCAACCCCACCGCGCTCCGTATCTCTCGGCAAGCGAGGAGGCCAAAACCTTTGTTCTCCAGCCTGGTTATCACCTCGAGTTGGTCGTCGGCGATCCCATCATCAAAGAACCCGTGCTGGGGATGTTCGACGGCAACGGTCGCATGTTTGTTGTCGAGATGCGCAGTTACATGCAGAACATCGACGGCAAAGGCGAACATGAACCCGTCGGCCGCGTCTCTCTGCATTGGTCCAGCAAGGGCAACGGCATCTATGACAAGCACACGGTATTTGCCGATCACCTCATGCTGCCCCGCATGATCCTGCCTCTGGCCGAAGGGTTGATCATCAATGAAACGGACTCCAACGATCTGTGGCTCTACCGGGACACGGACGGGGACGGGGTTTCGGACAAGAAGGAGTTGCTCTATGCCGGGGGACCGCGTGGAGGGAATCTTGAGCACCAGCAGAGCGGTTTGGTGTGGGGCCGTGACAACTGGCTCTACATGGCGGTCAATGCCTACCGATTGCGTATTCACGGAACCAATGTCGTTCAAGAGCCCACCGGCCCTAACGGTGGTCAGTGGGGCATCAATCAGGACGATTACGGCAAGATGTGGTTCGTCAATGCCGGCGGGGAGATCGGGCCGCTCAACTTTCAACAACCCATCCTCTATGGCGCCTTCCGGGGGCGCGATCAGACCCCCGCTGATTTCGCGGAGGTTTGGCCTGTGGCGGGAGTGGCCGATTACCAGGGTGGATTGGGCAGGGAGCGCAAGGCGGACCATACCTTGAACCATTTCACCGCCACCTGCGGAGACGAGATTTATCGCGGCGACCGGCTTCCGGCCGATTTGCGGGGCGATCTGCTCTTCGCCGAGCCGGTGGGCCGGCTTATTCGCCGTGCCAAAGTGGAGGTCAAGGAGGGCGTCACCCGCCTGAGCAACGCCTACGACAAATCCGAATTCATCCGGTCCACCGACCTGAATTTCCGGCCGGTCAACCTGATGAACGCCCCCGATGGCACCCTTTACATTGTCGACATGTATCGTGGCATCATTCAGGAAAGCGCGTGGGTGGGAACCGATTCGTATCTGCGTCCGGTGGTTCAGGACTACCACATGGAGGAGAATTTCGGCCGCGGCCGCATCTGGCGTCTGGTGCATGATGGAATCAAACCGGGGCCCGCACCCCGCATGCAGCGCGAAACCTCCGCCCAGTTGGTCAAGCACCTGCAGCATCCCAATGGCTGGTGGCGTGATACAGCCCAGAAGCTTCTGGTTTTGCGCGCCGACAAATCCGCGGTGCCTGCTCTGCTGGCGATGGCTCGCACCAACCCGGATCACCTGGCCCGCATTCATGCCCTTTGGACTCTGGAAGGACTCGGTGTTTTGGATGCTGCTTTGCTTCGCGAACGATTCAAGGATGCGCATCCTTTGGTGCGTGTGGCCGCCATTCGCGTCAGCGAGACTCTTTTCAAGCAGGGGGATCTGGCCCTTCAGCCCGACGTTCAGGCCCTGGCTTTGGATCCCTCGCCGGACGTTGCCATTCAAGTCATGTTGACGGCCAATCTGTTGAAATGGCCCGGCGCACCCGCTCTGATTCAGTCTGTCATGGCTCAAAACCATGCTGCCGGCGTGATTGAAATCGGTGGCCACCTTCTGCGGCCTGACGCTCAATCCAATGGTTACACCGCCGCTGAAAACAAACTCCTGCAGCGCGGCAAGGCCATCTATTCCGAACTCTGTTTCGCCTGCCACGGTGCCGACGGCAAGGGGATGCCCTTGCAGGGCGGCCTTGCGGGTGAGACTATCGCCCCGCCGCTACAGGGATCGCGCACCGTCCGCGGCGACCGCGATGGATTGCTTTGCGTGGTGCTGAAGGGATTGACCGGTCCGGTCAACGGCCATACTTACTCCGCCTTGATGGTCCCCATGGAAAGCAATAACGACGAATGGGTGGCCTCGGTCACCTCCTATGTCCGGGAAAATTTCGGACGCCGCGCCGGGTTGGTCTCCCCTAAGGACGTCGCCGCGATCCGGGCTGAAATTCAGCCGCGCACCCAGCCATGGACCCAGTCGGAACTTCAGGCTGTGCTGCCTCAGTCCATCACCAACCGCGCGGGATGGAAGCTGACCTCAAGCCATCGGACCGACACTGCGGCACTGGCCGTGGATGGCAAAATGGACACCCGCTTCGACACGGGGGCCACGCAGATCCCGGGCATGTGGTTTCAATTGGAGTTGCCCCAACCTACCCGCATCTCCTGTGTCCATCTGGATTCGGGGAATGACACCCAGGATTATCCCCGCGGCTATCAGGTCGAACTTTCTGACAATGGCAAGGACTGGGGGCAACCCGTGGCCAAGGGGCGCGGAAACGGGCACCTTACGGAAATTCGCTTCGCCCCGGCCACCGCCCGGTTTGTGCGCATTGTTCAGACCGGTTCCTCCGCGGCGAATTTCTGGTCCATCCACGAGTTGCGTCTCTTTGAAGCGCCCAAGGTTCAGATGGCTGCCGCACTGGGAACTAAAACCGCATCGGCTCAAAAAACCTCCGCTTTCGAGTGAGCCCTCATGCAGCCGGCATCCATTGCATTTAATCTTTCGGTTCGTCGGGAATTCTCTCGACTGCCAATGTGCCGGGCACTTTAATGCCCTCCAGCTAAATGCCAATTTCCTCAGCCATCATGAAAATCGTCCGATGCTCGATGGGCCTCACTTCCTATTTGGTTGGGTTGGATCACAGTCTGGCTGAGGCGGGTGAGTCGTTTGGAAAGGATCTGGGGTTTCTCAGGCGCCATACCGAGGTGGTGGTTCTCAGCGGCGAATCCGGCGAGGCTCAGGTGGCCGTCGCCCCGCAGTGGCAGGGGCGGGTGATGACCAGCACCGCAGGCGGTTTGGACGGAACAAGTTTCGGCTGGGTCAACCGCCAACTCATTGAATCCCGCCAGGTCCAGCCCCATATCAATGTGTTTGGCGGTGAGGACCGCTTCTGGCTGGGACCTGAGGGGGGGCAATTCTCGCTTTTTTTCTCGAAGGGCGCTTCTTTCGATCTTGATCATTGGTTTACTCCCGCGTCTCTGGACACCGAGCCATTTCAGGTTCTTTCCCAAACAGCGCAAAGCGTCGTGTGCGGGCGCAGCATCCAATTGGCCAACCATTCCGGCACCCGCTTCACCCTGGATGTCAACCGCGAGGTCAGGCTCTTGCAGAGCGTTCGGGCCTTGGGCTCTCTCGGAGTGAGCGTCCCTTCCGGTCTGAAAGCCGTCGCCTTTGAATCGGTCAATACCGTGAAAAACACCGGGCCTGTTCCCTGGCAAAAAGATTCCGGCCTGGTATCCCTTTGGATTCTCGGCATGTTCAACGCCTCTCCGGACACCACCATCGTCCTTCCCTTTGAGAAAGGTGATGAGGCTGTGCGCGGGCCTGTTGTCAACGACGCCTATTTCGGGAAAGTCCCCGCCGACCGATTGATTGTTGGTGACGGGGTGGTTTTTTTCCGGGGCGACGCCGCTTTTCGCAGCAAGATCGGACTGCCGCCGCGCCGGGCCAAATCCTTGATGGGCAGTTATGACGCTAATTCCCGCACCTTGACTTTGGTGCATTTCACCCTGCCGGCCGGGGCTGTGGATTACGTGAATTCCATGTGGGAAATTCAGAAGAACCCCTTTGGCGGTGATGTTTCCAATAGTTACAACGATGGTGCTCCCAAGCCCGGTGCCAAGGGGTTGGGGCGGTTCTTTGAACTTGAAAGCTCCTCTCCGGCTCTGGCTCTCCAACCCGGTGCCTCCGCAACCCACGTCCACCAGACCTTCCATCTCCAAGGCAGCGAGGCACAGCTCGATGCCATCGCCCGCGTCGCACTGGGGACGGGGCTGGAACAAATCAAACACGCGTTCAAGAAATAGAATGATCAATCCCCAATCACCATATCCCGCCTCACCGGTCATCCTTTCCCGGCTCGACCCCGCCCGCCGCAAAGCAGTGCCGCCCCAGCCTTTTTTTGCATCGCTGCTGTGCGGACTCTCCCTGCTGTTTGCGGGCTCTTCACCCCAGGCCCAAGCCGGGATCCAGCCCGGCGAAATCACCTTTGCGGAGATGAACTGCGCGGCCTGCCATCAGGCGTCGCCGGGCGTTGCCGACCGTCTTGCCTCCCGCAAGGCCCCCGTGCTCGGTCACGAGGGACTGAGGATATCCCCGGTCTGGCTGCGCGATTTCCTCCTTCATCCGCAGACGGAAAAACCCGGCACGCCGATGCCGGACATGCTCAACGGTTTGGTCGGCGCGGAAAAGGCCGCCGCCGCCGAGGCTCTGACCCACTATTTGATTTCACTTCAATCCGAATTGCCTGCCGCAGCCACACGGTTGGACACTGTTCTGGTCGCCGAGGGTAAGGAACTCTTTCATCAGGTTGGTTGCGTGGCTTGTCACGCGCCGCAGGAACTCCCGGCCGAGGCCGCCGCCGAGCCGGGTGCCGCCGCTGAATTCAAAACCCTGGCCGCCACCTCGGTAGCCCTCGGTAACCTGGACAAGAAATTCACCGTGGATGATCTGGCCGCATTCTTGCGCGATCCACTCAAGGTACGGCCCTCCGGCCGGATGCCAGCCCAGCGGTTGACCGGCCGCGAAGCCCGCTCCATCGCGATGTATCTTCTGCGCAATCAGCCTGCGCCTGTTCCGACCGGCAAGATTCAAGGCCTGAATTTTGAATCCTTCGTCGCCGCAGGCGACAGCCTGCCCGACTTCAACAACCTGACTCCGCTCTCCACCGGCGTGGTGACGAATCTTTCTTTGATGCAATTGCCGCACGCCAACGGCACCGGCCTGCGTCTGAGAGGCATCTTGAGCGTGCCCGCGTCCGGCCAATACACCTTCTGGACCGGCTCCCGCGACGGCTCCCGGCTTTTTATCGATGACCAGATGATCGTGGACAACAACGGGATTCATCGTTTCGAGGAGAAGGATGGCAACATGACCCTCACTGCGGGCGATCATCGGATTGTCGTCACTTATTTCCATCATCGCGGTTCGCCGGATCTCAGTGTCTCATGGTCCGGTCCCGGGGTCGTGAAACAGAAGGTTCCAAACTCGGCATTGTTTCTGATGGACAACGGCCGGTTTATGCATCCTGTTGCAGAGGAGCCGTTTGTTTTGGACCCGGTCAAGGCTGCCAAGGGCCGGCAGTTGTTCGCCAGTCAGAATTGCTCCGCCTGCCATCAGATCGATCAGCCCGGCACCGCTGCCACTCCGCTTGCCAAACTCACCCCTAAACAGCAGGGGTGCTTGGCCGCTACTCCTTCCCCGGGAGTGCCGCTCTTTGAGCTCACCGCGCAACAGCGCAACGACCTGACGCTGTTGTTGGCCAATATCTCCGCTCTGGAAACATCTCTCGCGCCCGCCGATCAAGTGCATCGGACCATGACTGCGCTTAATTGTTACGCCTGCCACAGCCGCGATGGACTGGGGTCTCCCTCCGGTTTGCGCCGCTCCTACTTCAAATCATTGGGCACTGTGGATCTCGGCGAGGAGGGGGCTGTCCCCCCCCACTTGAACGGGGTGGGAGCCAAGCTTAAATCCGAGTGGCTTCAAAAAGTCCTCTACACCGGGGCCAGTGTGCGGCCGTATATGGCCACCCGCATGCCGCAGTTCGGCCAAGCTAACGTGACGGTCCTATTGGCCGCATTTCATCAGGCCGATGCCGGCTTGAACACGGGGCATGAGTTGGCTGTGGATCCCCACTTGGCCAACGGCCTGAGACTCGTCGGAAACGAGGGGCTGAGCTGTATTTCCTGTCATATGTTTGCAGGGCACCCGTCCTTGGGCGTGCCCGCCCTCGATCTGACCACCGCCCCGGAGCGTCTCACCCCGGATTGGTTTCGCCGCTATCTGCTTAATCCGGCTCAACTCCGCCCCGGCACTCGAATGCCCTCTTTCTGGCCCAACGGTGTCTCAGTTAACAAGACCATCCTTGAGGGCGACACTGAGAAGCAAATTGCCGCCATCTGGTCCTATCTCTCCAGCGGTCAGGCCGCCAAGAACCTTCCTCCCGGACTCATCGCTCCGAAAATGGAGATTGTGGCCAAGACTGAAGCGGTTGTTTACCGCAATTTTATCGAAGGTGCCGGACCCCGCGCCATCGGCGTAGGCTATCCCGAAAAAGCCAATCTCGCTTGGGACGCCAATCAAATGTGCGTCGACCTCCTCTGGCATGGACAGTTCATGGATGCCTCCCGGCATTGGACCGGTCGGGGTGAGGGCTTTCAACCGCCCTTGGGTTATAGCGTCGTCAAACTTCCCCAAGGCCAGCCGCTGGCGGTGTTGACCAGTGCTGACATGCCCTGGCCTAAAACCACCGAGCGCGCCGCCGGTTATCAGTTCCAAGGCTATGCCTACGACGACCAGCATCGTCCGCAGTTCCATTACCAGTTTCATCAGGTGGAGGCCGCCGATTGCTTCGTGCCGGTCAAATTCTCACCCAACGCTGATACGGGTTTTCGTCGTCGGCTTCTTCTCAAGTCGAAGAAGCCGCCTGCCAACCTCTGGTTTCGCGCCGCCCTTGGCGATAAGATTCAGGATCTGGGCAATCAGACCTATTTGGTTGATGGCATTGTGCGCCTTGGGTTTCCGCCTGTTCTTTTAAAAGGCCGCAACACTGATGCGCCGGCCTCACCGCAAATCATGGTCCGCCAGAGCGGAGGCAAATCGGAATTGCTCGTCCCGGTCATCTTCGAGTCCGGCAAGGCGGAATTGGTGGAGGAAATCTCATGGTAAAAAATATTGTTTCAATCTCACGTGTTCTGACCCTTTGCACGCTGCTCCCGGTTGCCGTGCTCGCGGCGGATCCTTCCAAGGTCCGCTCCAATGCGGAACAGGAAGGTGATTATTACCGCATGGTCACCCTGTCCACCCCGCCCGGAGTGCAGTTTGAATCCGGTGCCCTGCAGTTCATCGGGCCGGACACTCTGGCCTGTTCCACCCGGACTGGGGACATCTGGATTGGCAAAGGGGTCAAGGGCAACTCGCCCCAGCCCAAATGGACCCTGTTCGAGAGCGGATTGCATGAGGTCCTCGGCCTAGCTTGGCGAGACGGATGGCTTTATGCAGTTCAGCGCGGCGAAGTCACCCGGCTCAAGGATATCAACGGCGACGGCCGCGCGGATGTGGTGGAGACTTTTTGCGACGGTTGGTCCATCAATGGCGATTACCACGAATACGTCTTTGGATCCAAATTCGACCGCGAAGGAAATATGTGGCTGGCCTTGACTCTGACGGGGTCCTTCTCCAGCCAGGACCCCTACCGCGGTTGGGCTGTGCGGGTATCACCCAAGGGCAAACTCATCCCCACCGCGTCCGGGGTGCGTTCGGCCGGGGGTATTGGGTTCAACGCGGCCGGCGACTGCTTCTATACGGACAATCAGGGGCCTTGGAACGGTGCATGCAAGCTCCAGTGGCTCAAGCCCGGGTCCTTCGCCGGTCATCCTGACGGCATGCGGTGGTTTGATGAACCTGAAACCACCAACGCCATCGCCTCCGCCGGGCTTAAAAAACCCGCCCAGCCCAAGAGCGGCAGCCGGATGTACGAGGAGGCCAAGCGCATTCCCGAGCTCATGCTGCCAGCCGTGTATTTCCCCTACGGCAAGATGGGCCAGTCGGCCAGCGGCGTGGCTTGCGACCTCAATCAGGGCCGCTTCGGACCTTTCAAAGAGCAGATCTTTGTGGGCGAGCAAACCCATTCCACGGTGATGCGCGTGTTTCTCGAAAAAGTGGATGGCAAGTATCAGGGTGCTTGTTTCCCGTTCCGTCAGGGCTTTGACTCCGGCGTGCTGGCCTTGGAATTTGCCAAGGACGGCTCACTGTTTGCCTTCGGTACCGACCGTGGATGGGGTTCGCGTGGGGGTAAACCCTTCTCGCTGCAGCGGCTGGACTGGACCGGAAAAATCCCCTTTGAAATTCATGAAATGAAAGCCAGGCCTGATGGGTTTGAACTCTCTTTCACCAAACCTCTGGACGATGTCAGTGCCGCAAAGCTGGAGTCCTATGCGATGGAGAGTTACATCTATATTTATCAAAGCAGCTATGGCAGCCCCGAAGTGGACCAGAGCACTCCCCATGTCAAGGAAGCCCGGGTATCGAAAGACCACACCAAGGTGCGTTTGATTGTCGAGGGATTGGTGGAAGGTCATATTCACGAATTGCATCTCGCCGGGGTTCGCTCTGTTTCGGGCGAGCCGCTGCTTCATGACGCGGCTTACTATACTCTCAACAAGATCCCGGCCAAGTGATCCCAAGGCCCCAAGTGCGGCCTTCAAGCCGCACTTGGGGTTGGGTGGGGTGCCCAGTCCCACATGCTTCTTGGCAGGGTGCCAGCATGCCGCGCGAATGATCGCAAATATGCCGATCCCGTTAAATCGCGTTACGTTATTTTCATGTAACCTGCGGGCTGTTTGGGCGCCGCCAAGCCCGATAGCGTCCGGAGAGCCGTTACCGGCGGCTTACGGCGGTTGAGGCGAACCACAAATTCGTCAAGCTGGATTTGGGGATCCCTCGGGTCAACACCGCGGTGGGTCCCTTTGAGCCACGCTTTTACATTGCCGAAGGCGCGGCGGATATGAATCACATGCGTCTCCAGAGGGTGAAGCGCGTGGCTCCAGTGGCCCAAAGCCGCCTTGGAATAGCCTTTCCAGCCATCCGTGCAAATCTCACTGCCAGACTGCAGACGGGCCGCAAGAAAACGGCGCGAATTGAAAGGGCGGCGGTCCATTCTTCCACCGCCAACCAAAGCCGTCCGGCTTCCTCTATGCAGGTCCCGTGCTGGTCGGTATGGATGGCTCCCCCGTTCAGGCGCACTCTGAAGTGCCGGAGGATGCAAGGGTCCGCCCATTTCAAAGCCGAACAGGTTTATGCGCTTTGGTCAGATGCCCGAAACGTGGGCGGATTGAAAATTGACAGGCTTGGAATTTACTATCGATTTGCCCTGTCTTGGGTTGTATTCTTTTTCCATGCCTACTCCCAACAAACCCAAACCCAAGAAAACCACCGTCGCCTCAGCCCCAAAGCCTCGCGCCAAAAAGAGTCCCCGCCGCGAGAAAAAAAAACGCGTGGTCGTGCTGGACGACAACGTTACGGTGGTCACCCTGTGGCGGGAGTTGGTCGGAAAAGCCTGCAAGAAAGCCGAGGTCTTATGCTTCACCGACTCGATGCTTGCCTGGGAGGAATTGCAATCGGCACCGCCGGCCTTGTTGATTACCGATCTGGTTCATCCCGGGATTAAGGGCTTGGAAATGATCAAGAGACTGGCCATCGAGCAGGTCACGTATCCTATCTTGGTGGATACGGCCTCGTTTCAACGGCTGCAGAAAAAAGTGGCCAAAGCTGCCGGGCCGGACCTGAACATCACGGTCTTTGCCAAGCCGTTTTTCGCCGATGAAATGATAGCGATTTTGAAGCAGATCCTGACCGCCTGAGAGGATCAGGTTTGACCAAAAGTCAGACTCCGGTCATTGGGTTCAACCCCGAAATCTGCAAGCAAAGAGTTGCGGGGATTCCATAAAGAGGCCTTGAAGAGCAGGACCTCCAGTCCTAACCGGAGCAGGGAGGTTTCTTCGTTTTTGTGGTTTCCCCGCTTTGCGTCAGCCCGAATAATTTTCCATCCCCGCGCAAGAGCAGACCGGGTTGCGGTCGCCGAAGACGTTGTCGATGCGTCCGACATGAGGCCAGAATTTGTAGTCGTGCAGGCCCGGAACGGGAAAGGCCGCCTGCTCGCGGGTGTACGGCCGGTTCCAGCTGTCGTTGGCGATCTGGTCGGCCGTATGCGGCGCGTTCTTAAGCAGGTTGTTCTTCGCATCCACCGCCCCCGATTCCACCGCCGTCATTTCGGCATGGATGGCAATCATGGCGTCGCAGAATCGGTCCAACTCCGTTTTGGATTCGCTTTCGGTCGGTTCCACCATGAGGGTGCCGGCCACCGGCCACGAGAGGGTCGGCGCATGAAAACCGTAATCCATCAAGCGCTTGGCCACGTCCTCGGCCGTCACGTTTTTGAAGGCGCGCAGGTCGAGGATGCACTCGTGGGCAACGAGGCCGCGGCTGCGATAGAGGGTGGGGAAATGTTTTTCCAGCCGCTTGGACACATAGTTGGCCGTGAGGATGGCGTAGCGGGTCGCCTCGGTCAGCCCTTTCCCACCCATGAGGGCGATGTACATCCAGGAAATGGTCAGGATGCTGGCGCTGCCCCAGGGGGCCGCAGACACGGCTCCTATGGGATTCTCACCGCCCAGGTTGATCACGTTGTGTCCGGGCAGAAACTCGACGAGGTGTCCGGCCACTCCGATCGGGCCCACCCCCGGTCCGCCTCCGCCGTGCGGAATGCAGAATGTCTTGTGGAGATTCAAATGGCAGACATCCGCCCCGATATGACCCGGGCTGGTCAGACCCACTTGCGCGTTCATGTTCGCCCCGTCCATGTAAACCTGCCCCCCATGAGAATGGATGATGTCGCAGATCTCGCGAATGGTCTCCTCAAACACCCCGTGGGTGCTGGGGTAGGTGATCATCAGGCAGGAAAGACTCGACTCATACATCAGGGCTTTACTGCGCAGATCGCTCAGGTCGATGTTCCCGTTCGTGTCGCAGCCCACCGCCACCACGGTCATGCCCGCCATGACAGCGCTGGCCGGGTTCGTGCCGTGCGCGGAGGTGGGGATTAGGCAGATATGGCGTTGCGCTTGGCCGAGGGACTGGTGATAGGCGCGGATGACGAGCAAGCCTGCGTATTCACCCTGGGAACCGGCGTTGGGTTGAAGGGAAATCCCCGCAAAGCCGGTGATCTCGCACAGCCATTGTTCCAACTGTTCGAAGAGGTGCTGGTAGCCGCGTGTCTGGCGCAGCGGCGCAAAGGGATGGATTCTGCCAAACTCCGGCCAGGAAACCGGGAACATTTCGGCCGCCGCATTGAGCTTCATCGTGCACGACCCCAGCGGGATCATCGAGGCGGTGAGCGAGAGATCACGCGATTCCAGACGCTTGATATAGCGCAGCATATCCGTCTCCGAATGGTTCTGCTGAAAGACGGCATGTTGCAGATAGGTCGAGGTGCGGTCCCCGTCTTGAGCGGCCGGCACGCCTGCCTCGCCGGCCAGATCCGAAACCGCGAAGTCCGGTATCTTGTCTGCGTTGAAGATCCGGAACAGGGTGTTCACTTCCGCCGGGTTGGTGGTCTCGTCCAGCGAGATGCCCAAAGTATGCGCGTCGATGACGCGCAGGTTGAATTGGTGGGCCTCGGCGATTTTGAGAATCCTCTGCGCGCCATCCTCTCCCAGCCCGATTTTGAGCGTGTCGAAGCGCGGGGCGGGGGATACTTCGAGCCCCAGCCGTTGGAGTCCGGCGGCGAGGATGCCTGTGAGGCTGCGAATGCGCAGGGCGATTTGTTTCAGGCCGGCGGGGCCGTGATAGCAGGCGTAGAGTGAGGCCATGTTGGCCAACAGGGCTTGGGCGGTGCAGATGTTGCTGGTGGCCTTTTCGCGCCGGATGTGTTGTTCGCGGGTGCCGAGAGCCAGACGCAGGGCCGGCCGGCCCCGGGAATCTTTTGAAACTCCGACAATGCGGCCGGGCATCTGGCGCTTGAATTCGTGGCGCGTGGCGAAGAAGGCGGCATGGGGGCCGCCATAGCCCAGCGGCACACCGAACCGTTGGACGCTGCCTACGGCAATGTCCGCCCCGAATTCCCCGGGAGGCTTGATGAGCGTCAGAGCGAGCAGATCTGTTGCGACTGTGACCATGGCTCCGGCGGCATGGGCTTTTGCCGTGAACCGGGAATAATCGTGGATCGCCCCGAAGGTGTCCGGGTATTGGACCAAGGCGCCGAAGACCTGCTCGTCGAATTGGAAATCTTCCCAGACGCCCAGAATCACCTCGATTTTCAGGGCTTCGGCGCGGCTGCGCACCACATCAATCGTTTGGGGATGGCAGGTGGACGAGATGAAAAAACGGTTCCTCCCCTCCTTGAGCCGGTGCGACATGGTCATGGCCTCCGCCGCCGCCGTGGCCTCGTCCAGCATGGAGGCGTTGGCTATGTCCAGAGCGGTTAGTTCCGAGGCCAGAGTCTGGAAGTTGAGCAGCGCCTCGAGCCGGCCTTGGGAAATCTCCGCCTGATACGGCGTGTATTGCGTATACCATCCGGGATTTTCCAGCACACACCGCTGGATCACCGGCGGTATGTGGCAGTCGTGATAGCCCATGCCCAGAAACGAACGGAAGACTTTGTTCTCGCCGGCGATCTTTTTGATTCCGGCCAGAGCCTCCGACTCGCTCAAGGCCCCTGGCAGCGCCAGAGGGCGCTCCAAACGGATTTGGGCGGGTACAGCGGCGTCTATAAGCGCATCCAAAGATTCCAGCCCGAGCAGCGCCAGCATTTCCCGGGTTTCGTCGGCACTCGGGCCGATGTGCCGGCGCACGAATTTGTCCGGATGAGTCAGGCTGTCGGTGACGTTCGATTTCTCTGAAAAAGACATCGGGCGAAATTAAGGTGCGGAGCGGCAGATGCAAGAAGGGATTTTGATTTTCCAGTTCGGTGGGGTTTTGACGGCTGCACAACCGGTCCGGCGGCCGTTTTTGCGGGGGCACAACTAATGGTGTTTTCAGCCTCCTGATCTTGAAAATAACCGTTGTGCCAAAGGGGTGGTTTTTCTACTATGTATCTGAACTTTTCAGTCCGCACTTTCCAGTGCCGCTGTGAGACGATTTATGCCCGAAAACTCTGATCTGGTCGAAGAAACAGCCACTCCGGTTCCAGTCGCAATCAGCGCCGATTACGGCGCGGCACAACTGGGTAAACTCGAGGGGCTGGAGGCTGTCCGTAAGAAGCCCGGCATGTACATCGGCGGCACCGACGAACGCGCCCTCCATCACTGCGTAAGCGAGGTGCTCGACAACTCCGTCGACGAGCACTTGGCCGGGCATTGCAACCGCATCGACGTTTCCATCCATGTGGACGGCTCCATCTCCATTCGCGACAACGGCCGTGGCATCCCGGTGGACGTCCATCCGCAATACAAAATCCCCGGTGTGGAAATGGTGCTCACAACCCTGCATTCCGGCGGAAAATATGGCCAGGGCGGCTACAAATTCTCCGGCGGCACCCACGGCGTCGGTGCCAAGTGCGTCAACGCCGTCAGTGAATGGTTCGAAGTGGAGGTCTCCCGCAATGGGGATGTCCACCAGATGGAGTTCGAGCGCGGCAAGACCACCAGAAAGCTCAGCGTCATCGGTAAAGCCGATCACACCGGCACTCTGATCACCTTCAAACCGGACGCGGAGATTTTCCGCGAGACGGTGGAGTTCAAGTCGGACAAGATAGCGCAGCGTTTGCGCGAGTTGGCTTTCCTTAATTCCGGGCTGGAAATCATCTTCACTGACGAGCGCCAGACCACCTCTGAACCGGAAAGGTTTTACTACAAAAACGGGGTTGAGGAATTTGTCAAGCAGCTTAATAAAAGCAAGGAACCCCTTCATCCAAAGCCCATTTCCTTCCGCAAGGAGGTCCAGGAAAACCTCGATGAGAAGCAGATCGACGTGCATGTCGAGGTGGTCCTTCAATACAATGACAGTTACAACGACCAGGTCCTCTGCTACACCAACACCATTCACAATCCCGACGGAGGCACCCATCTCTCCGGTTTCCGCAGGGCCGTGACCAGCGCCATCAACCAATACGCCCGCTCCAACGAACTGATCAAGGAGAAGGATCCCCAGATCACCGGCGACGATGTGCGCGAAGGGCTCACGGCGGTGATTTCCGTCAAGCACAGCGATCCGAAATTCGAATCGCAGACCAAGGTTAAACTCCTGTCCCCGGAAGTGGACACCATAGTGGGTTCGGTCTCCTATGAGGGTTTGAAGGCTTATTTTGACGCGAATCCGGCGGTGGCCAAGCGGATCGTTGACAAGGGACTCACGGCGGCCCGGGCCCGCGAGGCGGCGCGCAAGGCCCGTGAAGCGGTCCGTAAATCCGCCCTTACCGGCGGCGGCCTGCCCGGCAAGCTGGCCGATTGCTCCGATCGTGACCCGGCCAACACCGAGCTTTATATTGTCGAGGGCGACTCTGCCGGCGGCTCGGCCAAGCAGGGACGCGACCGCAAGTTTCAGGCGATCCTTCCCATCCGTGGCAAGCTTATCAACGTGGAAAAGGCCCGCTTGGACCGTGTGCTGCAGAACAACGAAATCCGCACCATGATCACCGCCATTGGCACGGGCATTGGCGACGGGGAGGGGGAGGGGGCCTTCAATCTGGAACGCCTGCGCTACCACAAGATCATCATCATGACCGATGCCGACGTGGACGGATCGCACATCCGCACACTCTTGCTCACTTTCTTCTACCGGCAGATGCCGCAGCTGGTCAAGCAGGGCTTTGTCTACATCGCCCAGCCCCCGCTTTACTCCATCACCCGCAAGAAAAAAACCGATTATATCGACGACGACGTCCAGCTCAACCGCATCCTCCTGCAGAACGGCACCGAGGAGGTGAGGTTGAAAAACCTGGCGGACGGCCGCGAGTTCACCAGCGAGCAACTGGAGGAGATTCTCACCCTGCTCGAATCGCTCGACAAGCACGCCACCTACATCAAGCGTCTGGGAGGGGATTTCGCCGAATATGTGGAGCGGCGCGCTTCCGACGGCACGCTGCCCCAGTTCATGATCAAGGTCCGCGACGGCAACGACGAAGTGGTTCATTATTTCCTCACCAGCGGCGAGGTCGAGCAATTCAAGGCCGCCAACAGCGACCTGTTCGGCGGTGACACCGAGGTGGATCGGCGCAAGGACGGGCCCATCCGCCGCGCGAAGGTTTCCGGTTTGCATCTGGAAGGCAAGGCCACCGCCGACCTTTTAGGCAAGTTGTCCAAGAAGGGCTTGGCTGTGGATCATTACACCGCGCAGGACAAGCCCCTCTTCGAGTTGACCGAGGGCGAAGGCGAGCGCGCCACCGTCACTCCCCTCTTCTCCATCCCCGAAATCCTTAACGGGGTGAAGACCGTGGGCAAGAAGGGGATCCAGATGTACCGCTTCAAGGGCCTGGGTGAAATGGACGCCAAGGAACTCTTTGAAACCACCATGAATCCGGTCCGGCGCAAACTCCTGCGCATCGAGCTGACCGATGCCGTCGAGGCCGAGGAAATGTTCGTCCGGCTCATGGGCGACGAGGTGGAGCCCCGCCGCCAATTCATCGAGGACAATGCCCTGAACGTCCGCAATCTGGACGTCTAACCGCGCTGCAACTTTTTTTCCCGAACCCGTATCATGCCAGACGAAACCGAACCCATCCAGCCGCCGCAGCAGCTGCCCAGCGGCGGCGCCTACACTCAGGGCGAGAAAATTTCCCAGATCAATGTCGCCGACGAGATCAAAAACTCGTTCCTCGACTATTCGATGTCGGTCATCATCTCCAGGGCGCTGCCCGATGTGCGTGACGGGTTGAAACCCTCCCAGCGCCGGATTCTCTATGCCATGGAGAACCTCTCTCTCTTTCCGGGCCGCAAGCACATCAAGTGCGCCAAAATCTGCGGCGACACTTCCGGCAACTACCATCCGCACGGCGAGGCGGTGATCTATCCGACGCTGGTCCACATGGCTCAGCCTTGGGCGATGCGCGAGAAGCTCGTGGACGGCAAGGGGAACTTCGGCTCGGTGGAAAACGATCCCCCGGCGGCCATGCGTTATACCGAGGCCCGGCTCACCCACTTGGGCGCCGCCCTCATGCAGGACATGGAGAAGGACACCGTCGACTTTGTCCCCAACTATGACGAGCGCCTTACCGAGCCCACTGTATTTCCGGCGGCGTTTCCCAACCTTCTGGTCAACGGCGGCACCGGCATCGCCGTCGGCATGGCCACCAACATGGCCCCCCACAACCTGGGCGAGGTCATCGACGCCGTCTGCGCCCAGATCGATCAGCCCTCAATCACCATTCCGGAGCTGATGCAGTTCATCAAAGGGCCGGACTTCCCCACCGGCGGGTTCATCTGCGGCGTCGAGGGCATCAAGAATTATTTCACCACCGGCAAGGGCAGCCTCAAACTGCGCGGCCGCATCGAGGTGGAGGAGATGAAGGGCAACCGCGAGCAGCTCGTGATCACCGAGATCCCCTTCAACGTCAACCGCGCCGCCCTGGAAGAACAGATCGCCGCCCTGGTCAACGACAAGATCATCACGGAGATTTCCGCGATGCGCAACGAGTCGGATGAAAACTGCCGGCTGGTCATCGAGCTGAAACGCGACGCGTCGCCCAAGGTGGTCATCGCCAACCTCTTCAAACACACCCAGCTCCAGGTCTCCTTCAGTGTCAACTCTCTGGCCATCGACCATGGCCGCCCCAAAACCCTTAACCTCAAGGAGCTCATCCAGTGCTACATCGAGCACCGGCGCGAGGTGATCCTGCGCCGCACCCGTTTTGAATTGCGCAAGGCCGAGGAGCGGGCCGAGCTGCTCGAAGGCTACTTGGTCGCCCTGTCCAATCTCGACGATTTCATCCGCATCATCCGCTCCAGCAAAACCCGCGACGAGGCCAAGGTCAAACTCCTCGCTTTCGAGTGGTCCCGCGCCCAGGTCGAGACCTGGGGCATCCTCATCCGCAGCGAGGCGCGCCTTCAGGCCGGCCGATACGCCCTCACGGAACGCCAGGTCGATGCCATCCTCGATCTGCGCCTGTATCAGTTGACCGGGTTGGAAATCGACAAGGTCGACAAGGAATACAAGGCCTTGGTCGAACTTATCAAGGACCTCCTGGACATCCTGGCCCGTGAATCCCGCGTCATGGCGATCATCAAGCAGGAATTGCAGGAGATCCGGACCAAGCATGCATCCCCGCGCAAATCCTTGATTGTTCCCGACGAGGGCGAGGTGGCCCTGGAAGATCTCATTGCCAACGAGGGCGTCATCATCACTTTGACCCACAGCGGCTTGATCAAACGCACCAACGTCAGCGAATACCGCGCCCAGCGCCGCGGCGGCAAGGGCGTCATCGGCATGGCCACCCGCGAGCCTGAGCCCCAGCAGGAGGAGGATTTCGTCGAGCACCTCTTCACCGCCAGCACCCACGACTACCTCATGTTCTTCACCAACACCGGCCGGGTTTATGTGGAGCGCGTGCATGAAATCCCCGATATGGTCCGCACGGCCAAGGGCCGCAGTATCGCCAACCTGCTCGAACTCAAAGCCGACGAAAAGGTAGCCGCCTTCATTCGCATCCTTTCCAAAACCGATGCCGAAAAGGCCGATGTGACCTGGCGCCAGCCCGGAGAACTTTTCTTTGCCACCCGCTTGGGCACAGTCAAAAAAACCGAGTTGAGCGATTTCGCCAACGTCCGCAAGGACGGAATCATCGCCATCACCATCGAGCCCGGCGACACCCTCATCGACGTGAAGCTCACCCGGGGCGCTGCCGGTGAAGGTGATTGCGGCGACGATGTGGTGCTGATCACCAAGGATGGCATGAGCATTCGTTTCCACGAAACAGACGTGCGCTCCACGGGGCGCGCCACCGCCGGGGTCCGTGGAATCAGCCTTGAACCGGGCGATGCCGTGGTCGCTTCGGCCATCGTCGTGACGGATGCCGCCCTGCTTGTGGCCAGCGAAAACGCCATCGGCAAACGCACCGGCTTCGACGAATACCGCGTCCAGCTTCGAGGTGGCAAGGGCATCATCACCATGAAAACCAGCGACAGGACCGGCGGCGTCGTCGGGGCCTTGACCGTGCGGGACACTGAAGAAATCATGCTGATCACGGTCAGCGGCCAGATGGTCCGCACCAATGTGAAGGACATCCGCGAGACGGGGCGCAATGCCATGGGCGTCAAACTCGTCGATTTGGATCCGGGTGATAAATTGCAGGGCATTGCCTCGGTGGTCAGTGAAACCCAAGACGATGCCGCCACTCCCGAGTCCCAGTCGGCCCCGCTCCCCCCGCCCCAACCCTGATCACAATTTCTCAGGAAACACGACATCCCCGCCGGACCAGGTTGGGTGCTTGAAACATGCTGCCAGCGGCGTTCCTGGTGCTTGGATCATTCCGGTTAAGCCCCGATGCCTCTGAGGCCGTGCTGTCAAGACGGGGTTGACTTCGCATTGAGAGTCACCGTTTTCTTAAGTGGTTTGAGCAATCTTGGCCAACCGCCGACGGGCTGGCGAACTCTTCCGGAGCGAGGGCGTTTTCT